>Ga0308004_10000435_pt1 | contig 19734 bp, 7 predicted proteins | sample Neamet38_FD_203156 | JGI IMG/M metagenome (GOLD analysis project Ga0308004, IMG submission 203156) | Marine microbial communities from water near the shore, Antarctic Ocean - #38 | ecosystem: Environmental > Aquatic > Marine > Unclassified | place: Southern Ocean | collected 2014-06-06 | reverse complement strand
CCTGCAACGGCAGTGTTAAATATGTCTTTGTGGGACGCGGCAGTTACGTTAACGTCGTGTCGCGCGCTAACAATTGCATTATTGCCAATGGTCGCTTGCGTCGTGTTACGCACCACAGTTACTCCAAGGCCAATGCCCACACCCGCTACACCGCCTATAGACACGGCACCAATATTATCTAATACCGAAATATCGTCATCTGCAGTAACACTAACGTCCTGCGCTGAACCGGTGTTATATGCGGCGTCTTGGTTGATGCTAGCACTAGCGCCTATTTCAGCCACGGTGCTGGTTTTAATCACATTAATGCCCACCGCACCGTTAATGGCTGCAATTCCACCGCCACCAAATGCAACGACATTTTGAGTGATGTTATTGTCGGTTTCTGCATCTACTTGAGTATTTCTTACAGCAGCGGTCACTGCGCTTGTGCCTATACGGGCCTTAGTATCCGTTTTAACTACTTTAATACCCAAACTCAAACCTAAGCCTACACCACCACCCGTTTGTGATTGACCAACCACTTGAGTGATATTACTCACTTCATGGGCCTTAACCACGATATCTCGGCCAGCTTTAGCGGTGGCGGAAGCACCAATTTCGGCCAATACGCTTGAACCAATTACAACAATGCCCACAGAACCAGCAGTGGCATCGGTGCCACTAGCAGCCACTGAACCTACGGTTTGAATCAATGTATCTTTACTTTGCGCACTAACTGCAAGGTCTTGAGTCACCGTGACTGTACCTAACATCCGTGCCCGCACTACCTTTTTGTAAATGGTAGTGTCTAAACTTGCGGCCACTGCAGATGCAGCAGCACCGGCAATACCTGTAGCAATGCTGTTCACTGTGGAATGACCCACAGCGCTAATAACAACATCCTGGTTAGTACCTGCACCGGTGTTGGTGCCATTAACAGTTACACCGGAATAAACTGTAGCTTCCGTAGTGGAATCGAATACCGTAGTACTCACCACACCATTAACTGCTACGCCACCTATGGCAACGCCAATAGGAATAGTGCGTACGTCTTCGTGGCTTACAGCCACAATAGAAAGACCACGTTTAGTGGTGTTATCAAAGCTGCTAGCAAGCTTGTCAAAGCTATGTACATTGCTGGTGCTTGCGTCGTTGTCGTTGGCTTCTAAGGAACTTTGGCTGGTGACATTAGTGATGCCGCCGTCTGCCACGGCTAACCCTGTGTGCTTACCTAAGGCCTGCACCGTAGTGGCAGTACTACTGCCTACCCATGCTTTAGTGGTATTACTGACTGTATTGGTAGCAAATGTTGCTGCTACGCCAACTGCGCCGCCTGCGCCGCCAATGGGTATTACGTCTACTTCTGTGTCGTCTGTGGCTTGTACCCGAATACTGTCTTCTGCAGTGACGGTTGCACCACCTGAAATATAGGCTTGAGTGTCATTACTAAAGGACTGTACTGCAACCACTCCGGTCACGGCTACCACACCACCATTAACAGAAGCTGCCGCTACGGCAACGTCGGCTCTGGATGAAGCGTCTACAGTTACATCACCTGCTGAGTCTACATTGGCTCCAACGCCAATACTGGCCTTGGTATCTTTATCAATGACTAACGCACCACCGGTAACACCAACACCCACAATAGCACCGCCACCAGACCCGCCTACAATAACCACGTCGGTAGCACTGGTTGCTTGAACCTCCACCAACTGCGTATCTGTACCATCCGCATCGCTATTCACACTGGCGCTACTGTCAATATAGGCTAATGAGTCAGACAAAATAGTGTGGCTCATGACTACACCATTAACTGCTGTAATGGCCGCGCCACCGCCAGCAATATAGGTACCAACCATGTTTTCTTGGGTATGTGCCGCCACCCTTAGCTTACGACCGGCATTGGCAGTGGAATTCCCCACAAAGGCTTCTGCGGTGTTATCCACCATCACCAAACCAATGGTTGCACCTACGCCAACCACACCACCGCCAGCACCAGCACCAGCGCCCACACGGGTGACGCTCAATTCGCCGGCTTGTACGATAAGATCTTGTCCTGCGTCAGCCGTTGCATTGTTAGCAATAAACGCCTGGGTACGATTTTTGTTGAGCCCAGCATTAGTGGTAGTAATACTTGCTGCAATTGCCCCTTGGCTACGTTGGGTGGTCATATGACCTTCTATATCCGTAGACATGGCCGCCGCATCGGCGTGGTCGTCATCGCTGCTTACAAGCTTACCGGTGGTTAAATCGGTTTGGGTACGAGTGTCCACTTTGGACCAGGTATCGCCTTCATCTGAACCATCGCCTAACTGTGACTTCATGTCATCATCTACCAAGGCACCCATGGCGATTACCGTAACCGCACCGCCCACTCCCACAACACCACCGCCGCCAAAGGCTACCATGTAGGAGTCTGCTGTTTTGTCTGAGTCTGCGGTAACTGTTATGTCGCGCACTGCATCTACGCTAATAGCAGTGGTGCCATCACCTATGTATGCACTGGCTGTATTACGTATAATTAGCACGTTGGCAGAAATGCCCACACCTACTGTACCACCACCAGAAATGCCGCCAACTACATCAACCACATGAACTTTGTTGTCTGCATCAACGATCACATCTTGCGTGGCACTGTCGTAACTTGAATCTTGGTTTACGCTAGAAAGAATATAGGCTTCACTGGTCGATTGGTGCACCCGCACTCCCATGCCAAATGCCACGCCAACAGCACCACCGCCAGAACCAGCAAATGTCACACCACGGACTATTTCATCGGTATCTGAAGACACACGTGTGGTATGGCTTGCGTTGGTTACAGCATTAGCACCAAGATATGCCTTGGTGGTGTTTTTAACCACACTTACACCAAAAGACGCACCTACACCCACACTGCCGCCAAAACCAATAGCTCCACTCACTTGAATCAGCTCACTTTGCGCTTTGGCATCAACGGTTAAATCACTACCTGCAGACACAGTGCCATCGACATAAGCCGTAGTGGTGTTTACTGTCACGCCAATCGCTGCAGTACCGTTCACACCCACACTACCACCACCGCCGCCACTGGCTACGGTAGCTACCACTCGGTCTTTACTGTCGGCTTTAACGTTCACGTCGTCTTTAGCATTAACTGTAGCGCCGCTAGCAATATAAGCCTTAGTGGTTTTAACCTGGGTAATCACATCCCCTGCAAGGCCCACACCTACACTGCCACCACCAGAAATTGCACCAGAAATATCAATCCAATTCATGTCGGCTTTAGCTCGGACTATTACATCCTGACCACTTGCCGCACTTGCGTTGCTACCGTTTATAGTAGCGCTACCAATATATGCCTCGGTGGTATTGGCTGATACGCCAGCCGACAAAGAAACAGCCACGGCGTTAGAGCCGCCGATACCTAAGGAGGCCGCAGCAGAAATAATATCTTGATCACTAAATGCGGTTACGGCTAAACCAGTGCGAGACTCTGTGTCCTTGGATTCTGAGCGCAAGCTAGTAATAAAGTCGCTCACGGTTTTAGCACTAATGGAGTCGTCTGTTGAATCTTCGCTGTCACTGTCTGCACGGCCGGTTAAATCTGTACGTGTATTCGTGCCTACGTTCTCGCCCTGCGCATCTCCGTTCATCGATTGGAATAACTGGCTAGTTGTGGTGATATCACCGGTCACTACATTCATAGCTGCGGCGTTTCCTAGGGCAGTGACACTTGCGCCATTTTGCACAGCGGCTCTTGTAGTACCCACATGGACGGTAACACCAAAGGCGCCCGCTATGCCGTTACTACCACCAAAACCACCACCACCGGTGAGGAAAAAGACATCGGCATCATCTTCTGCATGAACTTTAACGTTGCCATCACTGTGAACTATGCCATTGCCTTCTATAAGGGCATAAGTGTCATTCTTGATCAACATTAAGCCGACCGAACCGCCCACCGCATTACTTCCACCACCAGCCAAACCAACGACAGTAGCAATAATATTTTGCTCAACATCTGCGATCACGTCGACCTGAGTGTCGGCACTTACGGTGCCATCAATACTAGCTTGAGTCGTTTTCCATACAGTATTAGCATCTATACCTATACCTACACCGGTACTGTTACCAAAGGTTGCTGCGCCGGTGAAATCAACCACATCCGTACGATCTACAGCCTTCACAGTTACAGATTGAGCAGTTGCACTGGCATCCAGAGTAGCGTCTTGGTTAACGTTAGCACCTTGGTTGATTTGTGCCTTAGTGATGCTTTTAACAGTACTCACCGACAAAGCGCCACCAATTGCATTACTACCCGACACGGCCGCAGCGATCACGGCATTCATCAGGTCTTGGCGATTATCAGCAGTGACGTTTACGCCAGTGTGAGCGTCTACGTCGATGTTATTGGCTATCGATTCGGCACCTATAAGCGCTTGAGTATCATTGAGGAATAAATTCAGTGCTAGGGCACCACCAAAGGCATTGCTGTTGGCCACACCCACGCCACCGGCTAAACTACGAATGCGGCTATCTGCGTCTGCATCCACCACCACAGAACCCGCATTAGCTTTAAGGTTTGTGTCTTTTTTGACGGCCGCTAACACCTCTGCATCAAACACACTGATTGCCAAAGCACCTGCGCCAGAACTTTGGCTGGTGCTCACACCTGCAGCCACAATCATGGCCGTAGATTTTTGGCTAGCTTCCGCTTTAACAGTAATGTCACCAGTACTGGTAATAATAGAGGTATCACTATAACTGCCGTCTGCGGTGCCAATATCACCTACAACAGCAAACACCTTAGTGCGTAATACGGTGCCCGTAAGGGAAATACCAACACCCGTTTTCTCTGCTAAAGCGACCGCGCCAGACAAAGAACGCACATCGTTATTATTAATCGCTTCTGCAGTAAAGCTACCCGCGGTAATTGCTACACCTTCACCTACTTTGGCGTAGGTTTCATCATTGGCAATAGTAATAGCAAATGAACCCGCAATGGCATTACCACCCTGTGCCGCTGCACCACCAATGGCCTCGGTGTAAAAACTACTGTTTTGTAGATCTGCCGTATAATTAATGCTGGTAAAGCCCATATCGCCTTGGTCTAGCTCATCACCAGTTAGAGCAAAACGACTCACTTCGCTTGGACGTAGGTCTTTGGCCTTCACAACTACATTCCCCGTGGAATCCACGGTGGTTTGTTCGTCTATAATGGCTTCGTTATCATCATTGGTAACGATCACCGAGAAGGCCGCACCAATGGCATTTTTAGAGCCATCACTTTCACAGTTACCTGGGTCTGAACATGTTGCGTCAGACACTATTGCCGCGGCCCACGCTCGGGTGGCAAATTTATTAATTTTAGTGCTGGTGACATTCACATTGGCAAAGCTATTCCCCACTGAACCAATGGTGTTATTGGTGCCAATACGAGCCTTAACCCGGTCATTTGACACAACCACTGCCAAAGCGCCAGCCACACCTAATTTACCGGCACCTGCACCCGCCATAGCTTCTGCAGCCAGTTTATTGCTATAACCACTGGCTTGGTTTTTACTGGTACTTGTAGTTACCGATAAATTGTTTGCCGACCCAGAATCAAGAATTTGCGTATTATTGCCCGTATCTGCCGTAGTACTGTTGTTAGTCACCAAGATGGCCACGCCCACACCAATACCCGTGTCTGAGAATACAGTGAGGCCAGAACCGCGGGTTTGGTAGTTAAGGTCATTGGTAGCGCTAACCGTAACGTCACCTGCAGAGATAAGGGTAATACCGTCGGCTAAAGAGGCCGAGCTGTCGTGATCTACCACGTTAACGCTTACAGCCGCCGCTATGTTAATAGACTGGCTCTTGCTAGCATCATCACCGCCGGTCTTACTCACGCTCTTTGTGGTTGCACCGGTGCCTCCGGAAAAATCACCGGACAATGCCTTAGAACTAGTGGGACCAGATTCTGTGTTGTCGCCGCTCTTGAAACCACCCGTAAGAATGTCGTTTTCTGTGAAACTTTGACCCGCTTTAGCGTTAAATTTATTCTGCCAGCGCTCAACCACTGCGCCACGTGCCATGGCGTCTGCTTTAACCACGTCGGTAGAGTCTGCATCAGTAACCACACCTATAGTGCCCGTGGTAGACGTTAAACTACGCGCGACATGGGCCGTTACATCATCGATCACAACAGACACAGAAACCGCAGCACCTACGGCGGCTTTATCACCTACAGACTTTCCATCTGTAGTCACCAAGGTATTGGTTACGTCGACACCACTCACGCTAATATTGCCACCTACGGTGCTGGTAGAACCTGTGCCTATACGTGCAATGACGTCTTTATCCACCAATACACCCACGGCTACAGCCGCGTCGAGTGCATTCTTTTGAACTTGTTGCTCTTCGCCAAAGGTAGGGTCGCCGGTTGGTGCTGCGCCCGCTTCGGACTGTGTTTCTAGGGTCGATTCACCGCTTGCTTCTACGCCTAAAGTGCCTCCCACCGAGAATATTGCACCGTCTTCAATTTCGGCTTGGGTTTTTTCACTGGTAATAACGTTAATGGAGAAGGAAGCGCCGATTCCTGTGCCGCTGCCAGAGTCACCTTCTTCATCTGGATTGTCGCCTGCATCGGGCGCTGCTGCTTGGTTAGATTTAGCCGTATCGATATGACCCTTTATAGCATCTGCGGTTTTACCTACACGAACCACTAAGTCGTCAAAACTAGAGAAAGAGTCTTTTAAACTGCCAATAGTGGGCCTTTCGTCGCCCACTTTACCTGAACCAAAGGTGCGGTATAGTGTATTGGCATTGGCATTAACCACCACATTACCTGTAGCATTTGTAGTACTGGTACCTTGAAGCAATGCTTTGTTATTGTTGGCTAAAATAACGTTAATGGCGGCTGCTCCCGCCAAGGAAAAGTTACCTACCCCAGCACCAGCTTGGGCTTCGGCTTTCAGTACGTTTTGAGTATCGTTTTCACCCGTATCATTGCCGTCGTCATCAAGAATATCCTTAGTGTCGCGGGTTTTGGCCCGTACAGTGACATTTACACCGCTTAAGCTCGCGCCAGTAGACAATGTAGCTGTGTTATTGAGAGTGACAATATTTAAACCAATAGCGCCTGCAATGTTGTAGTCACTAGCACCAGAGCCTGCAGAACCGTCTGCAAGGGCTTCGGCGTCGGTATTGTTTTCTGACTGCACCACAATGTTGGCACCAGAAATTGTGCGATTAGCCGATACAGTGGCCGCCGTAGTATTTTCTACGTAGTTAATACCTAATGCCGCCGCTAACGAAAGACTGGTTTCATCAGAGCTGCCAGAGTTGCCGTCTTTGTCTGTAGAGGCTTTGTCTTGTACCGCCGAGGCGTCTGTAGATTCCCCAGACATGCTATTACCCAAGCCTACTAGCTTACCAATGGATGTAGTCACGTCGGCCTTAGAACCTTCTTCTCGGTCTGTGTCGTAGTCACCAGAAGCTGAGTTTACTGAAGCGGTAGCACCTGCTGAAGAGGCTCGCTGACTTGAGGCTTTAATGGTTACATCGCCCGTTGCAGCTACATTTCGGTCTACGGTTGCGGTTGCCGTGGTCAAAGCCACGTTAACTGCGACAGACAAACCAATACCCACATCTGCGTTGGCAGAATCATTACCTGCAGTACCTGAACCAACAGCTTTACTGCTTACATCTTGCAAGGCTTGAACCCTTGTAATGCCACCCGTCGTTAAACCATTACTTGAGGTAAGTAATTCTGCCGTAGCGGTATCTCGCGCTACCGTGACAGCAGCAATAGGCACAATGGCAATGCCGCCGGAGCCTGCTGAGTTGGCCTCTGCCTCTGTGGCTCCGGACTGATTAGCATCTACCGTAAGGTCATCAATATTAGTAATTAGAGTGTCACCATCGATTTTTGCATGGGCCAAGTTTTGCGATGTGGCCACTGCAATAGAGGCACCTATACCTAATTTAGCTTTGCCGCCACCGGCGCTGCCATCTTCATCGAGGCTGTTATAGAGGCTAAACATAGCATCTACGGCATTTTTCTTACGAGGACGGCCATCGGCCTCTACCTTATTTTCAGTATGGTTGGTTGCTTCAACGGCAACGTCTCCATCGTTTGCATTAATGGTGGTGTCTGCTGCTATTTCGGCAACCACGTTATTAGTTTCTAATATACCGATAGCCACTGCGCCAGCCAAACCAATACCGTTCTCGCCACTAGCCTGTTGGCCAGCATAAGCTTGGGCACCAAACTTATTCATGTGGGTTGCAACTACGGATGTGTCATAACTTTGTGTAAGGGCCTTCACTGAAAGGCCGTTACTATTAATGTTGACATGTTGCGCTACGGCACCCTGAATCCGAGCGTTAACCGTATTACTGCCATTCATAAAGCCTACACCAGCACCACCACCATAGGTTGCCTTTTTGGTTTTACCGCTACCCATGCTGTTGGCTTGTGTTACTGCGCGCGCCTGCACACTGGCTAAGCCAGTAGAGGTAATAACGGGAGCCACACTATCCGTAGCAGGCACAGTGGCAGTTACTTCGGCTTTAGTTACGTTAATAATATTGGCAAAGCTCAAACCACCGGCCATTTGTACCGACGAACCGCCGCCTGAGGTGTTGTCCATTTTATCCATGATTTTATTCATGGAACCTTCAAAACCAGTTTTTAGATTAGCTCGGGTGTCGGCGTCAATACCAGCACTGCCCATTTGTTCGTCGAGCACATTACCAGCGTTATTAACCGCAGAACCTACACCTGCACGGGCGGCGGTGTTAATCGTATTAATGGCGTCTGCATGAATATTAGTGGCACTGCTGGCACTAATTTGAGCAGCGTCCTTAACCAAAGTAGTAATGCTGTTGTTTAACGACGTTACGGCCACGGCCACGGAACCGCCTGAGCCTTGAGCACTGACCACTGCTGAGTCGGCAATGGAGTCTACCTGCGCCTTACCTTTAGAAGTGACATCTACCGTGCCTGTTGCACTAATGTTACTGGTGCCGGCCAGTTGAGTAGCGGCAGTGTTGGTGATTATGGAAATTGCGGTAGTAATCGCTCCGCCTGTAGCAGTAGATTCTGCCGCGACACTTGAATCGGTTTGAGCTTTAGACGCCACCACTACGCTACCACCGGTACTGGTGATGGCGGCACTGCCACTTAAATCCATAGTGGCGTACGATGTGGTTACGGCAACGCCTATACTCACTGGCGACAAACTACTAGCTGCTAAATTAGTTAGGTCATTTTCTAGGCCCGTAAAACCGTCTGGGCTTAAGTCTGTAAATACATCGGCATTGGCATTAAGGTTTATATTACCTGCGCCAGTAATACTAGAACTCACAAGATCTACATCCGCTCTTGCAGTACGGGCGTCTAGTTGAACGATAATACCGCTAAATATAGGTTTGGCCTGGAGCGCAGTGGCAGTGATGTCTACATTACCCGTAGCAGTAATAGCCGAACTATTGCTAACATTTATACTAGCCGATGCTGTCGCTAGTGGGTTAAGTGCAATAAAGGCACCCTCTGTAGTGCCCGTGGCATTTAAAACAACATTAGCGCCTTTGATGATAGCCCCAGCTAGACTAATACTCGAGGCACCATTACTGGTGGCTGTTAAGGTTACGTCACCTGCGGTGTGATCACCGCTTGCATGGGCCAATAACGCACTGCCGGACAACATCGAAATACTGGGTGCTTGAATAATTAAATCGCCAGAGTTCCCAGTGGACGCATCTGCTTGGTGGCTCGAAACAGATGTAGGACTAGCCACCTGACGAGAAGACACCACTTGATTAGCGTTAACGGTGATAGAAGAAGTGGCCTGCAGGGTTAAACTACCCGCATTCCAAGTTGCTCCGCCTGGCGTTGAAACTCCAGAGCCACGTAATAAATGGGCGGCTAGAACAATGTTTTCTGGGTCAATTAAGACCTCACCATCGGTTCCAGTTATGGAAGCAGCAGACAAGGAACCGCCCGCCAAAATCACCGTATCTTTGGCACTAAACTCAACAAAACCAGCATTGCCACCTATCGCATTGGCCGATAACTGCCCTTGAGCATGCAAAGTAGAGGTGTCTTGGGCCATAACGATGGCACGGCCGGCATTAGCATTTTGTGTCACGGCATCTACATTTACATGACCACTTACATCAATGTTTTGCGCCGCTCCAATAAATACGTCACCATTACTAGACACGTGTAACACCTGAGCCGCTTGCACTGCACCCATGTTCACCGCGCTGGCTAAATTAACTGCACCGGCTTGGCCGGCGTTTACCGAACCGCTCAAATTAACGCTTTGGCCTTGGATATTAGCCTTATCTAAGGCATTAACCTGCCCTTGTATAGTAATTAACCCACTGGAAGAAACCGGCACACGTCCTTCCTGAATGGCTTGCATAGCCGTCAACCGCTGACTTGCCGTGCCTTGCAGCATAGCTTGCATATCACTGGCATTGGGGGCCATTAAATGTACTTGATTAGCGTTAATGACGCCAGTAGCACCCACCACCAAACCGTGAGGGTTTAAGAAAAATACATTACCTCCAATAGCGCCGTTTTTATAGCCGTTTAAAATGCCGTCTATTTGACTACGATTTTGGTGCACCAAGTTAAGCAAGTTATTAGCCTGATTAGGCACATGTAAATTCACCGTATTACCTGAGTAAACGTCAAATTTATTGAATGAGTTAATACCGTTACCACCCATTAAGGTTTGGGTGGTTATATCGGTAGTAGCACCATTGATTTGTAAGTTAGTGAGGGTTTGGCCGTCTGGCACAATTTGTGGGATCGACTGGCCCTGAGCCTGAACTTGGCCCACAAAGAACAACCATGCCGTAACTAGCGCGGTTGCTCTTACACTAAACTGTTTAACATCGTCAGAATTCGTCACTAATGACCTCAACTCAATGTGCTACTTTATTATTACACTAAGGCTAATTGACCGCTCAGTGATACTAAGCGGCGCAACCTTACTACTGCTGTTCTGAACCTTGAACAGCTTGCTCTTGCTGTTCTGAACCTTGAACAGCTTGCTCTTGCTGCACAATTTCTAAACAACGTACGTTAACTAAATCCACACGCTGATTTTCATGCTTTACAAAAATAGTATTACATTGTTCATTAGCAGCTTTAGCAATAATGTCTTTATAAATGGTATTAGAGGCATTCACGGCGCCGTCTTGAACACCGGCTTGATACACTTGCTCTTGCAAATAGCTCCAACCCATGTACCCCACAAAAGGCACAGAAAATAGGCACCAAACCAACACGGCCCAAAATGTAGCGTTACACCCTGCCACGCGACCGACTAATCCCAGCAAAGCCCGTTTAGACTTTACTGGTTCTTCCTGCTTTAGCACAGATTCTACTACCTGCTCTACATGCTGTACTTCCTGCTGCTCTTCAACAGGTATACTGTTATTGTCTTGCTGGTGCTCACTCACTCGGTCTAACTCCTACTTAAAAGGACGCTTTTAATTGGCCCAATACTAATGGTTTATCTTTTTCTATAACGTCGGAATGCATAGACGCGTTATCTGGCTTTCCTACAAAAATATCAAAGCCTACACCCTTGTCAGGCACCAGTAGCTTAAGGCCAAAGCCGTAGCCGCTAAAATAATCTTCTTTAAGGCGCTTCTGCGCACCCGCACGGAAGGGCACAGCAACGGCCCAGTCGTAAAATGTGTATGCTTGAACATTCGCGATGAGGTTGCCAGGCTTAAGATCCAGCATAGCGCCTAAAGGTGTTTCCAGCTGCGCACCAAAGTAGGTACCTGAGCTTCCGGCATGGCTTGACGAGCCATAGCTCCGTACGGATCCTAAACCACCAATAGAGAACTGCTCTAAGGTGCTAATGTCCTTTTCTACCGAGTATTGCAAGCTGTTGGTTAAGCCTAGCGACACTGTATTTGTAAGCATGTGCTGCAAATTAAAATTACTCACAAACTTGTGCCCCACGCTATTGGAGGTTGCACCCAAGGTATCTAGATCTTTTAGCTCATACACCTGGTATTTAGGAAAATACGTCCACACGGTATTCTCCCCAACGTATTCAAATTTATACCCTAAACTGTACTTTTTAACGCGGCTGTTTTGACTGGTTGCGCCACCGGAATATTTGGTTTCACTGTACTGACTGCTAAAGTCAAAGCTGCCATCCACATACAAGTTTTCGCCCATATACACAGGATACAAGAAATCCATTGCACCCGAATAACTACGGCCGCTCACGCCAATTGCAGCAAGGGGACCACCTATAATATTACTGCTTGATGTCGCGCCACTTAAGCTCACAGACGCACCTTGGGAACCTACATTACGGTTATAAATGCCACTAACCGACTCAACACCACGGCTATTCTGAGCACTAGCTGTAAACTGGTCATCTACACCCGACAGATTCCAAATATCTACCGTCCACACATGCTGTTCACGACCAGTAGCTTCGCTACCATAATTATTAAGAGATAATGCCCCGGTTATATTGCGCGGAGAAATAATACTCACAGCTATGTCTGACTCTCCGTAGTTTTCGCCAGCCTGCATAGCCACACGAGCCTGCCCAGAATGATAACGGTTGTAACGTTTCAAGCGGCTATCTAATTTATTGACTTGTATATTGTCGCCAGCTCTCATGCCCAAATACTTTGCAACATAACTCTCGCTCATACCGGAGCCTTGCTGCAGGAACACCCTGCCAACTTTAGCCTCAATAAGCTCAATATGTATGATGCCATCCACAACTTGCTGTTGTTTCACTAAGGCTTGGCTGAGCTTGTAGCCCAGCTCTTGATAACGCTCATTAAGCAGATCTAACGCCGGCTGCAAAGACGTCATATCTAATTTTTGGCCCACAGACAAACTTTTGGCTTTATTTAAATCTTTTGGTGCAAGCTGGCTAGACTCACTAAACACTAAGTCTGTAATCAGTAATTCTATATCCGGGGTTAGCTCCACTATTGTTTCTTGCGCTTTAATTTGAGTTTCTACAACTGGAACTTCTTCATGCACCGACTCAAGTTCTGGCTCTGTTGGCTCTGACTCTGGCTGCACAGGCAACACTTGCAGTGCCTCTGCTATTTTAACCCGCTCAACACCCTCAACCGCTTCAATTGCGGTAACGGCTTCAACCGGCTCAATGACTTCAACTATTCCAACCGCCTTAAAAACCTCAAACGTTTCAATTGTGCTAACGGCCTCAACCAACTCAATTGCTTCAACTATTCCAACCACCTCAACGATTTCAACGATCTCAACCGCTTCAACTGTGCTAACGACAGCCACCGGCTCATCAGAAAACTCTTGAAACACCCAAACTATACGCGGTGCAATCACTTGCAAACGATATTCTTCCACGCCTAGCTCTTGCGCTATATCTAGTACACTTTGACCATCTTTGGCCAAGTAAAACAAATAATCTTGCTGCCACGGCAGCTCAGCCAAACACACTGTCCAATAATCAACCTCTGGCAACACAAGGCTTTGCTGAGGGTGGATGGTGTAATTTGAGTTGAGATTGTTCTTTTGGCCAAGTTTAGACATTGACGTGAGGTGCATTTGGCCAATGCGATAGAGGTTATCGTTGGCGTCCACCACAGCATGTGAAAAACGCTGATCTACATTAACCTGAAAATAATACAACAGCTGCTGCAACAAACTACCACTTGCAGCATCTTCGCCCCATGCAGCCAACAACAACGGCTGGCCAATACGCAATTTATACGGCTTAGAAAGTTGATTTATTTTTGCTAAATAGTTCAGGCTTAAACCATTTGCTAAGGCAAGTTCGGTAAGGGTGTCGCCCTCACTCACAAGGTGCAACTGCGGTGGCGCTAGAGGTGTACCCGTGTCCTTATATAACTGACCCGTAAACGACAGAGTCGCAAATTCAGTATCAAAGCTTTCAAAAGCAGGGACAATGTTGGCATTTAAAGAGCTAGCCACGGCCGCTCCTGTACCCAAATACACGCCCAAAGCCAGTGATATCACAATGTATCGCAGCATAAAATTGATAAGCACCAGAAAATAATTATTATTATAACTAAGCTACTATACCTTTAAGAGTATAGATAAACAATTGATTAGCTATGCTTTTTTTGCACAATCTAGGTAGTTATACCTATAAGGATATTGATAACAATTGACAACCAAAGAACTTTGTTACAGCTTGCAATGATCTACACTAATGACAGTGTTGCTTACATTGACAATAGTCTAAGTCTCAGTTAATGGTATTAATGCCGCAGGGCACGTCACCCATAAGACTAATGTGGCGTTTTTTTCTAGAGAGTTAACTCGCTTTCTTGGCCCCTCTAACCAAGCCAAACAAGCGGCCATATGTACAGGGTCTATGGTTGCACATGTGTGCTGCTTGAATGCTAACTTAAGCCTCTCAAACTGACCCCAAGTTAGCCTTACACCCCGCTCCAGCACCACCGATCCACGCTGACGTTGCAGCAGCCACTTTTGATAATAATAATACGCCTTGGGCGCAGTGCCGGTGTACAGGCCATGCCACCTTTGCTGGGCATCTATTCTTGCGCCACGCTGAGCCAGCGCTGCCAGCATCACACCACTGGATACGGGCAACAGATGTATTGCCTGGCGCCTATCATGCTGCGCAACTTGCGTCACTACATGGCCTGCAATTTGACGATGAATGACATCACCCGCTGGGGTCGCCGCACCCACAGGCAGCACTGCCACCCCCGTTAGCTTAGCCACCTGTAAGCGCGCCCACAACACTGCACTCGATCCTCTAATCACTGTAATACGAGGATGTTTGTTGATTAATTGGTCTATTGTTTGCGCATAAGGCGACGAAGGGATGCCTCGACTAAGTAATGTGAGGCGTGTCACTCCCACCTCTTGGCTGTTGAGCAAATGAAGCAGGGTTAAAAAAGTATGGGACCCCGCATCACTCATGGCCACAATTTCGTTAGGCCAGTGCTGCTGCGCCAACCAAGCCAACAAACGCGGTACTTTATTACCACCGCCATAAGGCAGCTTGTCCATACGTACCAAACACACGGGGCCTTGCCACCATGAAAACTCAAGTCCCTCTTGCCCTTCTAATCCGTCTAGCCCGTCTAACCACTCTAGCTCAGGCATTAAATGAGCAGCAGTCTCATTAGCGCTCATTTACTTGGACCTACACTGCTTGGCTACTGTGCGGGCAGCATAAGGCGCACCCATCATGAAGCGCATAGCAGGACCATGACTAGGCTCGGCAATACCACCCACAAAATACAAATTATCCACACCTGATTCAAATGTGGCATTTACCTTAGGACATTCATCATCACGCGCGGCCATGCTGCTTTGTAACTGAGACGACAAAAAGATTAGGTTATTAAGCTGGTAACGATACCCTGTAGCAGCCACCACCACATCGAAGTGTTCATCAAGCGTGGCACTATACACTGCGCCAGATTGCCCTTTCGTGGCTGGCCCACCGTTGGTATCAAACACTGACGTTAACTCCAATTCACCCACGTCCTTGTGGACTTGTGGCACCGAAGACACCTTAGGTGCCATATCTGGAGTTACCGTAACCGCCACAAACTGCGCCGCCAACTTTTTGTGGATGGGTTTGGGTAGGTAGTAATAGATACGGCTCAAAAATCGTAACGATTTAAACACCGGAGCCGGTAAATTAATAGGCTCGTTATAAAACTTGGGTGGCTTGCGACACACCCACTTTACCTGATTGTTAGGCACCAAATGAGCAAGAGCCTCGGCTGCGCTTTGTCCCCGCCCTACCAACAAAATACGCTTACCTGTAACTCCTATAAAGTCCGCCACATTCCATGTGTGTATGCAGGAATTTTGCTCCAACTTTGCCAAAGACTGCGGCAAGTACCGATGAGGTTCTATACCCGTGGCCAATACAATATGCCTGGCTCTAATTTCCATACCGTTGTCCAACATGGCCACAAATCCTTCGTGTGGAGCATCGATATTTAAATGACACAAAGACGCCACGTCACTCGTAATCACTTGGTAGGGAAGTTGATCGCGCACCTGCTCTAAATAAGAAGTGAACATTGGTCCGTCAATCCGCCGGTTTAGCTGCTCTTGCCAGCCTTGCGGGTTTTGGTGTTGAATAAAGCGTTTAAAGCTATACCGGTTATCTGGGCTATAAATTTCACTAGTTTGCCAGTCGCTACGTATGGGCATGTCACCATGGGTATGATCAAACCATAAAGAAAAAGGTTGCCCAACAATGACAAACTCTTCACCTTGATGATGCAGCTCATTTGCCAACGCAATGCCATAAGGTCCAGCACCTATGATCAAGGTGCGAGTGGTTTTATACATGAGTATTTTTGCCCGACTGATTGCGGTTTTTTATCACACCTTGTCGCAGATCTGCCCACACAAGTTTCCACTTGGGAAAGGTCCCTAATTGATCACCATGCAAACCATAACCAAACAAAATAGCCATGAGAGCTAAGGTGTTGGCCCACCATAAGTGAGGCACGTTCAAAAACTGCGATAGAGAAGCCCCGAAAACATCACTAAACTCCACCACGGCCACGGCGGTTACAGACAACCCATTAAGCCAGCCGATTCCCAACACGCCACACACCGCTAAGCCAGAAGCCACTTGCACCGTGCGCCAGTTGCGACCTTCGGTAAAGCTCATGTCTGCTCGTAATGGCTCTACCATTAAACGGCCGACACCTTCCCATAACATCACTAAAAAGAATATAAATCCTTGATCAAGAGGTTCTTGCATAACATAAAGAACCACCCCAAAACCAATGATATTTTGCCCAGCCATATACAGCTGAGTAGGGTGAAGACGCATGTGTAGCCACTGGTTTCGCCAACGAGCCACCTTACTTGCCGGGTGGCTGTAGCACACGCTCAAAGACAAGCTTGTAGGTTTACCAAAACAACAACCGTAGTTATAGCACCCTAAACGCCCAATAAATTGTCCCAGCAGAACGCCCCAAGCTAAACCATCTGCCAACACCAGCAAAGGCACCGTAGACCATTGCGACAAAACGGCAATGGCTACCATGCCACCTATTAAACCGCCTTGAAGATAAAACCCTGTTTCATTAAGATACTTTTTGGGTTTGCGCCAAAACTTGGCCCCTAGCGCCCACCAATGGAAGCTGCGCGCGCCTAGCCAAACGCATACCACGCCTAAAGGCAAAGTAAATACAGGAACTTGATTAAGTTGATGCCCCGACGCCACCAGATATACGTACAAACAGGCCGCAATGGCTAAGGTTTCTATCGCAGCGAATACACCAAACCCCACAAAAGTGAAGCGTTTAGATTGCCACACAACGGGGTAATTATTAAGAGCAATTAATTTATTAATGGGCCAAAACAACATTTTCATAAATCACAACACCTAGCTTACACTTGCCAATCACAACACCAGCCGCCTAGCCAACATCATTAAAACCATTACTTATGGCGAATTATACAGACCTATAACAAAAAATTTTACAGGTCCGTCGCTAGTCTTTTAGATTACGTGAGAGAGTATATTACCCAGCGTTTTAACACAAACTATACTTCACCAAAGCCACCTTCATGGGCGTTATTTAAGGTGTTAAAAACACGTGTTGATGAACTTTTCGGCACCAAAAAACCTTCATAGCGACTCTGTTTGGCTTGTTAACGAAACCGTTAACCCCAAGGCGCGCTAGAGGACTCAACATGCCTTCAAGTTTTTATAACTAAAGCTTAGCCAGCTTGCTGACACCGGATATCCAAGAAGCCATACTTAACCAGCTTCATTCCAATGATTTAATGCTCAGTCAGCTTATGACGCTCTTCCCTATTGATTGGGATGAGCAACGATGGTTGTTTTTTGGGGGGCTGCTTAACAGGCCTGCAAGGCAGCTTTAATATCAAACACTCGCAAACTTTAGAAGCGCCTCTCAGCATCGCATCATTGAATTAGCGATAGTTAATATCTCTTCTTCCATCCTCGTATGTATTACGCCCAGTGAGGGTGAGTCTTCAGTATCACGCAACCTATGCGCCAAACAGTCTCCGTCATAGATGAGATAGTTAGGTGTATTAAAGTAACCAGCATAATATTTAACATCAATTCGATAAAGACGAGGTCCATGGAACGAAGCTGGCTTTATAATGATAGGCCTACAATCTATGCCAAGCTTTTGACACATGTTATATAGGATTACGAGTGCAGCCCTAGAGCCCCCAGATGGACTGGTATAACAAAGTATTATTTTATTTGCTTCTAATGAGTGTAAGAAAGCAGAAAGATCGTCCGAGCCACTCTCACCATGGTACTCATCGAATGATCGCATCATTTGATCTATTGAGGCTTCACCTACGCAGCCTGTAAAAAACTTCAAAGACAGCTCACCTTTAGTGATGACAGTAAGGTCACCCAAATATGTGTTATCAGTCCCTTTGTGCATACAACCTATGCGGATTAACACATTATCATTTTTGTTACGATAAAAATCGAGGCCAACCTTACCTCCACCCATTGAGCTAATTCTGACTCTACTGGAGCTGCCTATCAGCTTACTTAAACACTTTTCTTGTTCATCCATTGTTGTGCCTACGTTGTAATCCTAATGCTTACCCAGAAGCCCTCAAATGGTTGGTGATTCCTTGGAAAAAATCCAATAGGACAGAACATTATAAAATTTTCAAAAAATTGGCATAGGCCCAGTATAGGCGTTTCATCGTCTATATCCCGGGCACCCCCCCTCAATCGGAGGATGGGACCCATCCAAACTAGAAGGAATATACCATGCGTAAATCAATAAGCACCAACTTAAAGACCATCGTTAAGCAGAGCACCAACCTGCCCTTAGAGCTAACAGCTGCCTCTGTAGAGCTACTAGCTGATGTGGCTACCCTAGGTAGTGGATTCATAACAGGAGTTGTACCAACAGCAAAAGATCTAGGTAAGGCAACAGGGACGTTCGTACTGGGTGTGTTCAACTCAGAGTTAACTGACGAGGAGTTAAAGGCTAAAGCCTCAACGCTCACCTTTGCGTCTATCCGCGCATCAATGGTGGCTGGAGCAGGCAGAACCGGCCAAGAGCTGGTAAAAGCTTGGGATGACGAACCAACATCTAACTCTGAAAAGTAAAGCTAATAGCCAAGTAAGTGGCTACTAAGGCGGCAGGATGACCACAGCCAAGGATGGCACCTTCAGCATCCTTCCACCGTTCCACTCAACCAGCACTGCCCTACAGCCTCATAGGTCACTAGAGCAGTCTTAACATCCTTTCCGTAAACAAAGAGCCAGCAACCTTCTACGGTTGTCCTGGCTTTTTTTATGCGCACATAGTCGCAAGTTGTAAGCAGGCAATCCGCCTTAACCAATCTCAACAACATTCCGTTTTAAACAAAACGTTAACTTATTAACATTCACAGGAGAACATCATGACAACGACCCTATACGCAAACCCTTACGACATCAGCTACACTGGATTTTACTTCGGCAGTATTGAGGAGTTTAACGATCAACTATCACAAGCTAGCTACGAGGAGGTTGAGATCGACTACATCGACGGTGACAACCCTAGGCTGTTCCAAGCAACCAAGATCCACCATGACAACGTTGACCTCTGGTTTGATGAGTTGGATCAGTATCCAGACGATAGCCATGAAGCATCAGTTATCTGCTACCAGCTCGATATGATGGACCTAGATGAAGCCATCAACAGAAGGGATGAAGTTATCCTGCACCGAGGAAGCCTAGCAGACTATGCTTTTGAACTAGTCGATGACATATGCTC
>Ga0308004_10000433_pt1 | contig 19786 bp, 20 predicted proteins | sample Neamet38_FD_203156 | JGI IMG/M metagenome (GOLD analysis project Ga0308004, IMG submission 203156) | Marine microbial communities from water near the shore, Antarctic Ocean - #38 | ecosystem: Environmental > Aquatic > Marine > Unclassified | place: Southern Ocean | collected 2014-06-06 | reverse complement strand
ATAAAAAAAACCCCCAGAAATTTCTTTCTGAGGGCTCTAATTTTGTTTAGTGTATGTATTTAGAGTGTTCTCTAGATGGAACCGTATTACATTCGCACACATAGCACGTCAGCACTCACTTATTTAACATCTTCACTGCAAACTTCACTGCACATTTATAGTACAGACATAAAAAAAGGGCAGTAAAGACTGCCCTTTTAAAATTTTATTTAGAAAGCGTGGGATTACATTCCCATGCCACCCATACCACCCATACCACCCATGCCACCCATAGGAGGCATACCACCGCCACCTGCAGCATCTTTTTCTTCAGGTTTGTCAGCGATCATTGCTTCAGTAGTAATTAGCAATCCAGCTATAGAAGCAGCATCTTGTAATGCTGATCTCACAACTTTAGTAGGATCGATAATTCCCTTAACAAACATGTCACAATACTCTTCATTCTGAGCATCATAACCTTGAGTAGCTTTATTTCCTTCAATTAGTTTTCCAACGATGACAGCACCGTCGACACCAGCGTTAGCTGTAATTTGTCTAATCGGAGATTGTAATGCTTTTTTAACTATCTCTACACCGGCTTTTTGATCATCACCTTTAACTTTAACTTCATCTAGTTTAAGAGAAGCATAAAGTAGAGCACAACCGCCACCAATAACCACACCTTCTTCTACTGCAGCTCTTGTTGCGTTTAACGCATCTTCAACTCTATCTTTTCTCTCTTTAACTTCAACTTCTGTAGCTCCACCGACTTTAATTACAGCAACTCCACCAGCAAGTTTAGCCAATCTTTCTTGAAGTTTTTCTTTATCATAATCAGATGTAGTTTCAGTAATTTCTGCTCTAATTTGATTACATCTAGCTTCAATATCGGCTTTTTTTCCACTACCGCTTACGATAGTGCTATTTTCTTTATCAATTTTAACTTTTTTACAAGTCCCAAGATCAGTGATTTTAACATTTTCTAATTTTATTCCTAAATCATCAGAGATAACTTGGCCACCAGTTAAAATTCCAAGATCTTCAAGCATAGATTTTCTTCTATCACCAAAACCCGGAGCTTTTACTGCTACAACTTTTAGTCCGCCTCTAAGTTTGTTAACCACTAAAGTTGCGAGAGCTTCACCCTCAACATCTTCAGCAACTATCATCAAAGGCCTACTAGCTTGAACAACTGCTTCAAGCAAAGGAACTATGTCTTGTAAGTTTGCTAATTTTTTTTCAACTAAAAGAATTAAAGGATTATCTAACTCGGTAATCATTTTTTCTGTGTTAGTTACAAAGTATGGAGATAAATAACCTCTATCAAACTGCATACCTTCAACTACATCTAATTCTGTTTCAAAACCTTTAGCTTCTTCAACCGTGATTACTCCTTCATTACCAACTTTTTGCATTGCTTTTGATATCATATCACCGATTGATTTTTCACTATTTGCGGAAATTGTTCCTACTTGAGCAACTTCTTCATTAGTTTTTACTTTTTTAGAACTATCTTTTAATTTATCGATTACAAATTCAACTGCTTTATCAATTCCACGCTTAAGATCCATTGGATTCATTCCAGCTGTTACATATTTTAATCCTTCTTTAACAATAGCTTGAGTAAGAATAGTTGCAGTAGTTGTTCCATCACCAGCATTATCATTTGTTTTGCTCGCAACTTCTTTAACCATCTGAGCACCCATATTCTCAAATTTATCTTCAAGTTCAATTTCTTTTGCTACAGAGACACCATCTTTTGTTGTTCTTGGTGCGCCGTAAGATTTATCCATAACAACATTTCGACCTTTAGGTCCCAATGTTACTTTGACAGCATTTGCTAAAATATCTACACCGTTAAGCATCTTAGCTCTTGCTTCAGTTCCAAATTTAATTACTTTTGCCATTTTTGATCTCCTTTTTTTGATCTCTAACTTATTTACCTTTTGAAATTCCCATGATGTCGGATTCTTTCATGATACTGTATTCTTTATTGTCAATTTTGACTTCAGTCCCTGACCATTTTCCAAAAAGAACGATATCTCCGATTTTTACATCCATTGGCAATAATTTACCTTCTTCTGTTCTTCCTCCTGGACCAACAGCTATAACTTCGCCTTCTTGTGGTTTTTCTTTAGCAGTATCTGGAATAATTATTCCTCCTGCAGTTTTTGCTTCACTATCAAGTACTTTGATTAGCACTCTGTCGTGTAAGGGTCTAAATTTCATATTTTTGCTCCTTTAAAATTTGCGTGTACGGCTCATATGGTGAGTTTTCATAAAATTTCAAGTGGTTTATCACGATATGGCCCTCTTAAAAATAGCCTATATTGCTATATTTTGGTTATTTTTCTATAAGCAATAAGATCGGAATCATAAAAAGTGAAAAAATTAAATCATCTAGCTGAAATATACAAAAATTACGATACCTTTGTTGTCGACCTATGGGGAGTAATTCATAATGGAGTTAGACTCAACCTCAAGGCTATAGAAGTAATTGATAAATTAATTCAAAATAAGAAAAAAGTAATTTTTCTATCTAACGCACCAAGACCAAGTAAGGAAGTTAAAATTTTTTTACAAGGACTAAATATGAAGGACCTACATTTACAAAATATTATGACCTCTGGTGAAGCAGCTATGCTGGCATTAGAAAAAGAAAGTTACGGAAAATTTTTTTATCATTTAGGTCCTGAAAGAGATAGCGCAGTTTTTTTTAAGATTAAAAACAACAAGACAAACTTGGAAAATTGTAATTTTATATTATGTACTGGATTATTTAATGAGCACGAAGAAAATCTTGATTATTATAAAAATTTATTAAAAAATCACACTTCAAAAAAATTAATTTGTACAAATCCTGATTTAACTGTGCATAGAGGTGATATAGAAGAATATTGTGCTGGTTCGATAGCAAAAATTTTCGAGTCCCTGGGAGGAAAGACAGTTTATTTTGGCAAACCATATAAAGAGATTTACAAAATGTGTTTCAGCGAAAAAGAGAAAGTAATAGCTATCGGAGATAATCTTAACACAGACATTAAGGGTGCCAATAATATGAAAATTGATTCTATTTTTATATCTAACGGTGTCCACCGTTCAGAATTCATTAAAGACAATGAGTTAAGTGATCTTTCTGAAAAATACAAGGTTAAGTTTAATTATTATCAATCCGAACTTGTTTGGTGAAATGATCGTTTATAAAAATTTAAATATACCAAAAAAACATAGAGACTCAGTAATAGCAATTGGTAATTTTGATGGTTTACACATAGGTCATCAAAAAGTTTTAAAAGAAGCAAATCAAAAAGCCAAAAAAAAAAAATTAAAATTTGGATTAATTACTTTTGAGCCTGTGCCAACTATGTTTTTTAATAAAAGCATTAAAAATCACAGAATTAACTCTTTGAATCAAAAAATTTATTTTTTAAAGAAAATGAAGTTAGATTTTCTAGTTATAATTAACTTTAACAAAAAATTTTCAAACTTAAGCGCAGAAAACTTTATTGAAAAAATTTTATTTAAAAAACTTAAGAGCAAATTTATTTTTGTTAGTAGAAATTTTAAATTTGGAAAAAAAAGACTTGGTGACGTTAAAACTTTAAAAAAGTTTGAAAAAAAATATTTGTATAAAACAGTGATTACCACTCCTCATAAGAAAGAAAAAAAAACAGTATCGTCTTCTTTAATAAGACAAATTATTTCCCAAGGGCGAGTCAAAGAAGCAGAAAAATTATTAGGCAGGACTTGGGATATAGAGGGAGTAGTGGTTAAGGGCTTACAAAGAGGCAGAAAAATTGGTTTTCCGACGTGTAATATTAAATTAAACTCCTATACAGTGCCGAAACTTGGTGTTTATTCAGTTCAGGTTCAAATTAACAATTTAAAAAAAAGAGGAATAGCGAATATTGGATATAGACCAACATTTAGTGGCAAAAACTTGCTGCTAGAAGTAAATGTATTTGGAATAAAGAGAAACTTATATAAAAAGATATTAAAGATTAGCTTTATAAAGTTTATCAGAGCAGAAAAAAAATTTAAAAACATTAACGAATTAAAAGCCCAAATAAAAAAAGATATCGTAAGTGCAAAAAAATAATGTCTAAAGAAAATTTACATCTTCCCAAAACAGCTTTTTCTATGAAAGCAGATCTTGCTAAAAAAGAACCAGATATTCTAAAACAATGGGAACAAAATAAAACTTTTGAAAAAATTAGAAAAAACTCAAAAGGTAAAGAAAAATTTATTCTTCATGATGGTCCGCCATACGCTAATGGGCATATTCACATGGGGACGGCACTTAATAAAATTTTAAAAGATATGATTATTCGTTTTCACCAAATGAATGGCAAAGATTCTGTTTATGTGCCAGGCTGGGACTGCCATGGACTTCCCATCGAATGGAAAATTGAAGAACAATATAAAAAAAATAAAAAAAATAAAGATGAAGTCCCTATTAAGGATTTTAGAAAAGAGTGTAGAGAATTCGCTAAACAGTGGATAGACATACACATTAAGGAATTTAAAAGACTTGGTGTAACAGGAGATTTTGAAAATTATTACTCTACAATGAGTTTTGAAGCGGAAGCCCAGATTGTTAGAGAACTTGGTAAGTTTTTGTTAGATGGAAGTTTGTACCAAGGATTCAAACCTGTTTTTTGGTCAACTGTAGAAAAAACAGCGTTAGCAGATGCTGAGGTAGAATATAAAGACCATACTTCAAATACTATATTTGTAGCTTTTAAAGTTAAAAATACTAAAAAAGATTTTTTAAAAGATTCTAATATTATTATATGGACAACAACACCGTGGACAATCCCTGCAAACAAAGCTTTGGCTTTTAATAGTGCTATTGAATATTCCTTGGTTGAGATTAGTGATCTTGAAAATTTTAAAGAAAAAAAAATTGTAGTCGCAACTAATCTCCTAGATTCAATTGTAAAATCCTGTGAAATAGATAAATTTAAGATTTTAAAAACTTTTAATGGTGCTGAATTTGATGGCACTATATGTACACACCCATTTCAGACCCTAGGTTATAATTTTGATGTCCCTATGCTTGATGCAAGATTTGTGACTTTAGAGCAAGGTACCGGCATCGTTCACTGTGCTCCAAGTCATGGCCCAGATGATTTTAATTTGTGTCTCAAACACAACATACCATCAAAATACACCGTAGATAATTCAGGTTATTACACTAATGAGATACCTTTTTTTTCTAAGACACATGTTTTTAAAGCAGATCCAATAGTTATTGATAAACTGAAGGAACTTAAAAAATTACTAAAAAACGATAAACTTCAACATAGCTATCCTCACTCTTGGAGGTCAAAAGCTCCTTTAATTTATAGAGCTACACCACAATGGTTTATTTCTATGGAAAAAAATTCATTAAGGGAAAAAGCAATAAAAGCTATAGGAGACACTACTTTTTATCCACCAAAAGGAAAAGAAAGACTAATGTCTATGATAAAAGATAGACCCGATTGGTGTGTTTCCAGGCAAAGATCCTGGGGCGTACCATTACCTATATTTATTAATAAAAAAACAAAGGAACCGCTACAAGATCAAAAAGTTATTGACCGCATAGCTGCAATTTATGAAAAAGAAGGTTCAGATTGCTGGTTTGTAGATGACGCAAAAAGATTTTTGGGAGAAAACCACAATAAAGATGATTACGAAAAATTAACAGATATTGTTGAGGTGTGGTTTGACAGTGGGTGCACTCACAGTTTTGTTCTTGAAAAGCGAAAAGATCTTAAATGGCCAGCAGACATGTATCTTGAGGGATCAGATCAACACAGGGGTTGGTTTCATTCTTCACTGCTAGAATCTTGCGGCACAAGAGGAAGAGCTCCATACGAAAGTGTTTTATCTCATGGATTTGTTGTTGATGGCAAAGGTTTAAAAATGTCAAAATCATCTGGGAACGTTATTTCGCCAGATGATATTTTGAAAAATTATGGAGCAGACATATTAAGAGCTTGGGTGGCTTCGTCTGATTACGGAGAAGATTTAAGAATAGACACTGCAATATTATCTCAACACGCCGAATCTTATCGAAAAATTAGAAATACATTTAGATTTATTTTGGGAAATATACAGGACAATTTCGACAAACAAGATTTTAAAAAAATTGACCTTAATTCTTTTTCAGAACTAGAAAGATATATTCTAGGTAGATTATTCTATTTGGATAAAAATATAAAAGATAATTTAAAAAATTATAATTTTCACAAACTTTACAAAGAACTTTTAAACTTTTGTTCACTAGAATTATCATCATTCTATTTTGATATAAGAAAAGATGTTCTATATTGTGATGATATAAGTTCAAAAAAACGTAAAGATTGTATAGTTGTATTAAATATAATTCTTGAATGCCTACTCAAGTGGATGGCTCCAATATTTGTTTTTACAACAGAAGAAATATTTAATTTATTAAATAAAAATGAAAATAGTATTCATGAAACAGCATTTCCCGACATTCCAAGCAAATGGGAAAATAGTGATTTAATAAAAAAATGGAAAGATCTTTATCTAATAAAACAAGAGGTAAATATTGCAATTGAAGAGAAGAGAACCAACAAGGAGATAGGTTCCAGCCTAGAAGCAAACGTTACAATTAATGTTAATGAAAAAAAGTTTAAACTTTTAGAAGGTTTAGATTTAGAAGAATATTTTATTGCTTCGAAAGTTATAAAAAACAAAACTACGGAAGAAGATAAACAAAAAATTGATGTTAAAAAATCAACAGGTAAGAAATGTACGCTCTGTTGGAAAATATTAGATAAAAAATGTGAAAGAAAACACTGCGGTGTAAATTAGATGATGAATATCTCTAAAAATTTCAAAAATAAAGTTTTTTCAAAAGAAACAATAATTCCTTTGGTAGTTACTATTATTGTTTTTATTTTAGACAGAGCTTCAAAAATAAAAATTATAAGCCAACAAGAGAAAAGCAGTGGAAGTATTTTTATTAACGATTATCTAAACTTGGATCTTATTTGGAATACCGGTATTAGCTTCGGATTGTTAAGTCAAAACGCAAATATATATTATCACTTAATTTCTTTAGTTATTTTTTCCGTTATAATTTTCCTAATTTATTTAGTAATTAAGGCAACTTTTATAGAAAAAATTTTATATTCTTTAATTCTAGGAGGGGCAATAGGAAATTTGAGCGATAGATTAATTTTTTTTGCTGTGCCAGATTTTATAGATTTTCACATAAATAATTTTCACTGGTTTACATTTAATATTGCAGATATATTTATTACATTAGGAATAATTTTAATTATTGCTCAAGACTTAATATTAAAAAAAAAATGAATTTTATTAAACTATTAATTTTATCTTTTATCTTATCCATAATTTTAAATAGTTGTGCTAGCTTAAGCGAAGCAGGTAAGGTTTTAAGAAATGACAAGACGAGATCAAGTGATGAATTTTTAATAAAAAAAAAAGAATCATTAATACTGCCACCAAATTATGATAAAATACCTAAACCAGGATCAATTGAAAAAAAAGGACAATCAGATAAAAATCGACTAGAAAATATTCTAGGTGCAAAAAGAGTTGAAACTACTGAAAGTCAAACTAAATCAAAAACAACCGAGGAATCAATTCTTAGACAAATCAAAAGGTGAGTAAAAATTTATATTTAAAAAATAGTATTGGACCAAGCTATTTTAATAAAAGCTTGTATCCAAAAGATAAAATAAAAATAAATAAAATTATAAGTAATACTTTTATTTCTTTAGATAAAAAAAAAAATGCTTTTCATTCATTAAGTAAGAAATTTAATTTTAATTTCAAATATTCACAGCTCGTCAAATTTAATAAGTATAAATCGGTTATACTAATCGGCATGGGAGGATCATCTTTAGGTGCTGAGGCTTTATATTCATTTTTCAGAGAAAAAATTAAAAAAGAATTTGTTTTTTTGAACAATTTAGATCAATTAAAAATTGAAGAAGTTAAAAAAAAAATAAACTTAAAAAACAGTCTCTTTATCATTATTTCAAAGTCAGGAAACACTCTTGAAACATTAATTAATAGTAATTTGTTTAAAGATAAAATTAACAATAAAAACACAATAATTATAACGGAAAAAAAAACTAATTTATTAAACATATTTGCTAAAAATAGAAAAATTTTGCACATTGAGCATAAAGATTATATCGGAGGCAGATACTCAGTTTTCTCTGAAGTTGGTATGATCCCAGCTTATTTTATGGGTTTAAAAATAAAAAACCTGAGAAATAATTTATTAAATTTTTTTAAACCAAAAGAAAAAAATATGCTTTCAGATAATGTCATCAAGTTAAGCCACATCTATAGATATAAAAAAATCAATTCCATTATACTTTTAAACTATGCACCAGAAGTTAATGAACTTCTATATTGGTGCCAACAACTAATAGCAGAAAGTCTGGGAAAAAATGGAAAGGGTCTATTGCCTGTTGTTTCGCCCGCCCCAAAGGACCATCACAGTTTAATACAATTATACTTAGACGGTCCAAAAGATAAATTATTTTATATATTTACCTTAAAGTTAAATAAAAAAATGAAAACAAATAAAAATATTTTTGGAAATTTATTTAGTTATGCTGAGAATAAAGATTTATCCAAAGTTAAAGAAGCTCAAAAAAACTCATTAATAAAAGTATTAAAAAATAAAAATATTCCCTATCAAGAATTTATTATTTACGAAAAAAACGAAGAAGCGCTAGGTGAACTTCTATCTTACTTTATAATAGAGACAATTTTAATTGGTAGGATGCTAGACATCAATCCATTTGATCAACCAGCAGTGAAGCAGGTAAAAATTTTAACCGAAAAATATTTAAGTTAAAAAGTTCCAAAGATTACTTTTGACCGACCGTATTTTTTAGTTAAAAGAATATTTAAGATTTTTTCAACTTGATCCTCAGATTTTTCTTCTCTGTGAATAATAACTAAATGATTTTTTTTATAAATAGAAGCAATTTTAATTGCTTTTAATTCGTCGATAAAAAAACTTTCTGCAAAAGGAGGATCAAAAAAAATAACTTCAAATTTATTTTTATTATTTAATCTATTAAAAAATGAAACTGTTTTTTCATTAAACACTTCAGTTTGATCTTCAATTTTTAAATCACTTAAATTTTTTTTTAATATAGTTAAAGCACTATTTTCATTTTCTACAAAAGTCGATTTTTTGGCCCCACGTGAAATAGATTCTATGCCAAAAGAACCTACACCAGAATAAAGATCTAGTACACTAGCATTTTCTAACTTAACATTTATTAAATTTGAGTGGTTTATAATATTAAAAATATTTTCTTTTACAAAATCTCTAAGAGGTCTTGTGTTTGCTGATTTTAAAAAATTTATTTTTTTTCCTTTTAAAAAGCCACTTATAATTCTCATTTTTTTTTAATTACTCTCCAACCTATATCACTTCTAAAAAAACCATGTTTCCAATTAATAGTTTTTATTATTTTAAAAATTTGATTTCTTATTTTTAAAAAAGTACTTCCTAAAACAACTATATTTAGTACTCTTCCTCCATTTGAAAATAATAAATTATCTTTCATTTTAGTGCCAGCATGGAATATAAAAGATTTTTTAGTTAAACGAACATTTTCTAAAATTATTTTTTTGCTAGTCATATATTTGTTTGGGTAGCCTTTTGAGCAAAGTACCGTTGTCATACATTTATTTTTGCTCCACTTAATTTTAATTTTATTTAGTCTATTTTCAACAGATGCTTTTAATAATCGAACTAAGTCAGTTTCTAGTCTTGGCATAATGACCTGGCATTCAGGATCTCCCATTCTAACATTGTATTCTATCAAGTATGGTTCATTATTTTTAATCATAAGTCCGACGTAAAGAAATCCTGTGTAAGGATGTTTTTTTATTTTAAGCCCTTTTAGTGTTGGTTTAACAATTTTATTGATTATCTTTTTTTCTAAAATTTTATTTATAATTGGAGCTGGTGAATAAGCACCCATACCCCCGGTGTTAAGACCAGTTTCATTCTCGCCTACTCGTTTATGATCTTGGGCAGAACCTATAAATAAAAATTTTTTTTCATCTACAATTAAAAAATAACTAGCTTCTTCACCTTCTAGAAATTCTTCAAGAATTAATTTTTTTGAGCTCTTAAACTTACCTAAAAAAATTTCATTACTAAAATTTTTAACCTCCTCTTTAGTTTGACAGATAACCACTCCCTTGCCTGAAGCTAGTCCGTCTGCTTTAACAACTACTGGCATTTTGTGTTGAAGAAGAAATGTTGTGATATCTTTTTTATTTTTACAAATTTTAAATCCAGCAGTTGGAATGTTATATTTTTGACACAAAGACTTCATAAACGCTTTTGAACCCTCCAGTTGAGCAGCATATTTGTCTGGACCAAAAACCATAATCTTATTTTTTTTTAAAAAATCTACAATTCCTTTGACCAGAGGTAATTCAGGTCCAACAACAACTAAGTCTATGTTGTAAAATTTAATAGCTAAGAGAATTTTATTAAAATCTAAAAAATCTATATCTAAATTTATGGCAATAATACTTGTGCCAGCATTTCCTGGAATGCAGTAAATTTGATTCGTAATATTAGAATCATGTATTTTTTGACAAAGCGCATGTTCTCTTCCACCGCTTCCAATTAAAGCAATATTCATATGAAAAAATATATTATATATACTATTCTCATATATGAACAAAAAAAAAGCAGTTCTTAAATACAAGCATAATTTTTTTGATATATTAGAAGAAGGTGATCATGTTATATGCTCTGTATCAAAAAAAAAAATACCACTTGAAAATTTAAACTATTGGAATGTTGAACTTCAAGAGGCCTATCGATCTCCGATTGAGGCAAAAATAAAATTTAATGAGCTAAATAAAAAAAAATAATTACTTCCAACGATTGTGGGTCCAAATCCACAGTCCAGGATCTCGAGATATCATTTCTTCGAGAATTTTATTTAATTTTATAGATATGTTTAATTTATTTGTCTCGTTGTCATCTTTATTTGTAATTTTTAAAGGATTATAAATTTCTATTTGAAAATTATCATTTTTTTTTCTGGCTATATAAATAGGCACAATATCTAAATTAAATTTCAAAGCCATTTGAGCTGGCAAAGTTGTAGTAAGTGCCATATGTTCAAAAAAAGGGAGTCTTTTACCCTCACTAACTCTTTGATCTATCATTAGCGCAACACTAAAATTGTTTTTTAAATAATTGATAGATTCTTTTACACCAGCCAATCCTTTTTTAATTTGATTTTGACATATATATTTTTTTCTAAGGTATTCCATAAAAGGATTTATAAAAAAATTATTTAGGGGTCTATAAATAGTAGCTAAATTAATATTCCTCTTGGTTAACTCCATTGACATTAGCTCAAAATTTGCAAAATGGCCTGATACAAAAATTACTGGTTTATTATTTTTTTTAATTTTATTTAATATTTCTTCCCCTTTAACTTCGATATGAGTACTCATATTTTTTAATTTTTTTAAATACAAGTATTCCACAAAAGTTTTTCCATAATTGGACCACATTTCAGTTTTTATTTGTTTTTTTATATCTAGATTGTAAAAACCTAAAAATTTTTCCAAATTATTATTTACTGTTTGTTCTGATTTTATTAATGGACCGATTATATTAAAAATATATGAAAAAAATTTTCTACTTAACTTTAGACCAACTATCTTAATAATTATAAAGAAAATATAAATAATTACAGATTGAAGAAAATATTTAGAAATTTTTATAATAAACATTTAATTATTTCTCCCTCAAATTTACTTCTATTTTTAATTTCAAGTTTAACATCAAAAGATTGAATCTGTGAAATGTTATGATGCATAATTCTAAAATAGTCTTTTGCAGTAGTAACAACTTTTAGTTTATTTTTTATTGAAAATTCAACTAAATCTTCTAATTCACTTCTAGAATAATTGTAATGATCTGGAAAAGATATTTTTTTTTTAATTCGTAAATTATTTTTTTCTAAAAGATTAAAAAAATTATTCGGGTTGCCTATCCCTGCAAAGGCAAGTAAATTATGATCTGTAAATTTATTTAGATTAGTAGGTAAGTACTCAGAGTAATAAATATTGATATTTGAAGACAAAGATTTTATTTTTTTTTCAAAATTTTCGTTAGGGCTTCCGTTAATAACAATTATCTGGCTATTTTTGAGAGAAGATAGAGACTCTCTAAGTGGTCCAGAAGGTAGAGTCATCTCATTACCTGCTAATTGTTCTGTATTGAAACAAATAATATTTAAATCTTTAGCAATAGAAAAATCTTGAAAACCATCGTCTAAAATTACGCAGTCAAATTTATCTATTTCAGCTTCTTTTATTGCTTGAACTCTAGATAAATTTTTAATTAATTTTATTTTTTTTGACTCAATTAATTTAAACTCATCGTCGTGAGCTTTATGAAATTTTTTAATTATAACAATTTTCTTATTTAATTTTTTTAATGTTTCAGCAATTTCAATACACAAAGGGGTTTTTCCAGTACCTCCTAAATAGATATTTCCAACACAAATTACTGGGATAGAAAATTTTTCTTTTTTAGTAAAAGTTTTTTTTAAAATTATTAAAAGCTGAAAGAAAAGAGATAAAGGCAGTAAAAAAAAAGCTATGAGTGATTTTTTTATATGCCAAAATTTAGGTTTAAATATTTTCATAATTTACTTTAAATATCCACTTACCTCTAACGTTGTTTCTTTTAATATTTTTTCACCATAGTCATCTAATAAACTTACTTGTTTTTGAGTACTTATTGTTTGGTTTTCAAAATTTTGAGTAATTTTTTCAGCTAGCTCCAGTTCATTATTTACTTTTTCAGCTATGCCAACTGATGTTAGATGTTCATAGATTTCTTGGAAATTGTACACGTAAGGACCATGAAATATCCTGCAACCCAATTTTGCAGCTTCAATAGGATTTTGACCGCCTACATTTTCTAATTTTTTAACAAGAGATTTACCAATAAAAATATTTTTACAGTAATTGAAGTATTTAGAAAGAACGCCAAAAGAATTAATTATCAAAATTTCTGTATTGGAATCTATTAAATCATTATCGTTTAGAATTTGTGTATTTAAATGAAATTTATTTGATAAATTTTCAACAAAAGAGGATCTATCAATGTGCCTCAGTATAATAATAGTTAAAATATTATTATATTTTTTTTTAATTTCCAAGTGAGTCTTCAAGACAATAAGCTCTTCACCGTTGTGCGTACTTACTGCACACCAAGTTTTAAAATTACTTAAAATTTTTTTATTAGAATCATCGAGCTCTTCCAATGTTTTTGAAGCAGAGTATTTTAAATTGCCAATATATTTTAAATTTTTGACATGAAGTTTATTCAAATTATTTTTTGATTCTGCATTAGCCGCTAAACATAGATCGAAATTATTGAAAACTTTCTTTGCAAAATTTGAAACAACTTTCCACCTATTAAATGATTTTTTTGTTATTCTTGCGTTTATAAGCAATAAAGGAATATTCTTTTCTTTAATTTTAAATAAAAAGTTTGGCCAAATCTCAGAGTCAACAAAGCAAACCAAGTCTGGGTTCCATAAAATTAAAAATTTTTCTGCTAGTCTTTCAATATCTAAAGGCAAAAAGCGGTGAATAATATTATTATATTGTTTTAATTTCTTCTCTAGCAGTTTTGATGAACTTAAAGTTGTAGTAGTTATCAAAAAATTTATATCTTTATTTTCATTATCTATTTTTTCTATTAAAGCCAGGATACTTAAACATTCACCAATACTCGCTGCATGAAACCAGATGAGTTTTTTTTTTTTAATTGTATGTGCCTTAAAGTGCGAGGAAAAAATTTTTTCTCTATATCTTACTCTGTCTTCCTTATTAATAAATGATCTAAAATAAATTGCAATTATAAATATTGGGAAGAGAAAATAAGTTAAGTATCTATAAACTTGTAGCATTAATTTATTTTAGCTGTTTTTCATACAACGATTTATATTCTTTTGAATCTTTTATTAGAGAGTCGTGATTTCCAGAACCAATAATTGATCCATTTTTTAGAACGAAGATTTTGTCTGCATTATGTATAGTTGAAAGTCTGTGGGCTATAACTAAAGTAGTTTTATTTTTAACTAAGTTAGATATGGCATTTTGAACAACTTCTTCGGAATCTGCGTCTAGTGATGATGTGGCTTCATCTAAAAGAATAATAGAAGATTTTTTTAAAATTGCTCTTGCAATTGATATTCGTTGTTTTTGACCTCCTGAAAGCCTTACTCCATTTTCTCCTATAGTGGTTTCAAAGCCTCTTGGAAGTTTATTTATAAATTCAGTTGCAGCTGCATAATCACAAGCTTCTAATATTTCTTTTTCAGAAGCCTCACTATTTGCATAAGCAATATTCGCTCTTATTGTGTCATCAAATAAAATAACATCTTGACTTACTAGTGAAATATTTTTTCTCAACGACTCCAAAGTTACTTTATGAATGTTTTGATTGTCGATATATATCTGACCTTCTTCAGGTTCGTAAAATCTAGGTAATAAGTTAATTACAGTACTTTTACCAGCACCACTGTGACCTACAAAAGCAGTCATAGATCCACCGGCAATGTTTAAGTTAATATTGTTTATAGCTTTTACTTTTGTATTTAAGTAACGAAAGCCTACATTTTCGAATTTTATACTACATTTTTCAATTTTTAAAGCTGGCAAATTAGAATCATTTTTTGTTTCAATTGGTTCGTCCACTACAGTAAATATTCTTTTAGATGCTTCTGCTCCTTGATAGATCACCATATTAATTGTGGCTAGAGAGCGAATTGGTTGATAAGCAAGCATCATAGCAGCCAGAAAAGAAAAAAAATTATTAATTTCTAATTCACCCGCCGAAATTAATATTCCAGAGTAATAAATAAATCCAGCAATCATAAAACCAGTTAAAGTTTCCATTACCGGCGCAGCTCTTATCATTATACTGGCAATTTTTATATTTTTTTCCACAGCTTGATTAATTGCTATTTTTGCATTTTCACTTTCTACTTTTTCTTTTTGATAAATTCTTATCATTTTAGATGCTTTAAAAATTTCTGTAAGTAACACCATTAAAATCCCAGCCTTTGCACTACCTTCTACTTGTGCTTTACCAATTCTCTTTCCAAGGCTTTTTGCAAATATTATTGCTAATGGCATTATAAAAATTGCATAAGATGCAAGTTGCCAATTTTGGTAAAACATTAAAGAAACTAGTGCGATTAGAGAAAAACCATCTTTCACTATATTAAGAACACCAGTACTGACTAAATGTGTGACAGCTCCAGTATCATAAAAAATATTAGATATAACTTTGCCCGAGTGCCTGTTTTCCAAAGTTTTAATATCTGCAATTAAAATATAGTTAGTTATTCTTTGTTGTAATTCACCGCCAATTCTTGCTCCAACTTTAATAATATTCATTCTAGCTAAATAAAGACAAATGCCTTTTGTAGCAAAAGCCAAAACAATCAAAATCGGGATAAGCCAGGCAGAAGTTCTGTCTTTGTCTATAAAAATTTTTTTTACTGCGGGATCTAAAAGCCACGCGGTTGCAGAGGTACTTGCAGCTACAATAATAGACAGAAAAATAGAAAGAAGTATTCTTTTAAAATATTTTCCAACATATTCTTTATATAGACGCTTAAGAATAATTATTACTTCATTTAATTTCATAGTATTTTTTTTATAGTATTAGTTTATTAGAGAAATTCCAAAAAATAAAAAAAGCCCAGAATAGTTATTAATCTTAAAAGCTTTTAAACATTCATTTGAATTATTTTTTTTAAATTTTACTATTTGATACATTAAACTTAAGATATTAATAGTCATTAATAGAGTAAAATTATTTAAACCTAATTTATTATAAAACAAGAAAACAATTAAAGCAGAACTTATAAAATAACAAAAACATACAAATAACTTTATATTTTTTTTAAACTTAATAGACGTAGATTTAATACCGATTATTTCATCATCTTTCACATCCTGAGTTCCATAGATTGTATCATAGCCTAATGTCCAAAATATGGCTGATACATAAAGTATAATAATCTCATTAGAAATATTATTAGTTACAGCAGTCCAAGCCATCACGATACCCCAGTTAAAAGTTAAGCCTAAAAAAAGTTGAGGCCAATAAGTTATTCTTTTCATAAAAGGATATGAAAAAGCCAACACCATAGAAGCAAAGCCTAAAATAATAGTCAACATATTAAATTGAATCAGTATTAAAAACGCTAAGGCACAAAGTATAGCCGTGTAGAGCGAAGCCATTTTTACTGAAATTAAATTACAAGCAAGAGGTCTATTTTTAGTTCTTTGCACTTTCTTATCTATATCTCTATCTACAATATCATTAACTATGCAACCCGCACTTCTCATTAAAACTGAGCCTAAAAAAAAAAGTAAAAGAAAATATAAAAATTGGTTAAGATTTCTTTCAATACTGTAAGAGTAAGCAAGCCCCCATGCACAGGGCCAAAAAAGAAGCATTACGCCAATAGGTTTGTTTAATCTTGTGAGATCTATAAATATTTTAAGTTGAGACATCAGTGAATTATTGCTTGTAAGTATCAAACACTATCTACATAATCAATTTGATTCGATATGGATATAGATTACACAGTTGCAGCCCTGATGTTCCCAGCTATACCGCTAATGATGACCATGTATAGCAACAGATTCCATACTTTGAGTAGTTTAATCAGGAAATTACACGATCAGTACATTTTTGAAAAACGTACGCCTCCTGAATGGGAAAATCAGCTACACGTTTTGAATAACAGAACTAATATATTAAAATACACAATGGGATTTGCAGCTTTTGGTTTTCTTTTCAACATGTCAACGGTTTTAATGCTTTATTTAGGAGATTTAAACACAGCCAGAATAATTTTTGCAGGATGTTGTGTCTGCATGATAATCTCAATTTTTTTATTTCTACAAGAGATACGACTTTCCAATCAAGCGCTTAAGTATCATTTGAGTGATATGGACTCGATGAAGAAAGATTTATAATTTTATTTTTTTTCCAAAAGATTTTTTTTAAATAATGATATTCCATTATTTATCTTATTATTATAAGATTCTTTGAAAGTATCTAGCTGCCAACCTTTCATTCTTGAAGTAATTAACCCTAGGTTTTTTGATTTCCATTCATCATTTATATTTTCATCCTTCCACAATTTTTTTTCTTCTTCAGTGCGAGCACAACCATAGCAAAATCCAGTCACTGGATCAGTTCTACAAATACTTATACAAGGAGAAATCAGTTTACTCATTACACTACAAAAATAGCAGGACCGTTAATTTTTCTAGACTCTAAATCTAAGTGAGCTTGCTTCGCTTCCGCTAGTTTATATTCCTTAAATATTTTTATTTTAATTTTGCCAAATTTAATTTGCTCAAATAATTTATTTGCACCTTCTACCACCTCATTTCTTGTCGTATAGTAGTCTTTCATTGTTGGTCTTGTAAAAAATAAGCTTTTTGGTTGAATATCTTTTGGGACATTTAAAGGATCCAGAGCACCTGATGCATTGCCAAAAGAAACCATTGTCCCCCTAGGCCTCAAACATTCCACAGACCCTTGAAACGTATTTTTACCAACGCCATCATAAACCACAGAAACACCAACACCTTTAGTAATATCTTTAATTTCTTTAACAAAATCTTGCTTTGTATAGTTAATGACATGAGTACAACCATTTTGTTTAGCTATGTCAATTTTTTCATCCGAACCAACGGTACCAATTAATTTACAACCAATTCCTTTTGCCCACTGAGAAAAAACCTGTCCAACTCCTCCTGCTGCGGCGTGAAAAAGAACAACATCATTTGAATTTAATTTATAAGTTTTACACAAAAGATAATGTGTCGTTAAACCTTTTGTCATTATACACGCAGCTATTTTATGAGAAATGAAATCTGGAATTTTAACTGCTATTTGAGCAGGAAATATTCTTTCTTCAGCGTATGCACTAGGAGATCCTCCTGCATAAGCAACATTATCTCCAATGCTTAATTCACTAACGTTAGAACCTACCTCTGTAATTACTCCAGCGCCTTCAAGACCTATACCGCTTGGAAGTGGAATGGGATATAAACCTGAACGATGATAGGTATCTATATAGTTTAGACCTATAGCAATATTTTTAACTTTGATTTGATCAGGACTTGGAGCTCCCAATTTAATATCTGTAATTTCTAAAACTTCTGGCCCACCTGGTTCTTTAATTATAATTGCTTTAGTCATTAATATTTTGCAAATGTTCCATTATGATAATCTTGAACCGCTTGAAGAACCTCTGCTTTTGTATTCATAACGAAAGGTCCGCCTCTTGCTATAGGCTCACCAATAGGCTTACCTGCTATAAATAAAAACTCACTCTTTTTATTGGCTTTTACTACCAATTTATCACCTCTGTCTAACAGTATTAGATTAGAATTACTTGTTTTATCATGCTTATCTTCTCCAACAGATAAGTCGCCAGTTAATAAATAAATGAAACAATTATGTCCGCTAGGAACATCACATTTAAATTCTTTACCTTCTTTTAATATTATATGAAAATAAATTGGATTAACATTATGACCTTTTTCAGGGCCTTCTGCTTTTTCAAATTTTCCAGCTATAACTTTAACTATTTTTTCATCATCTTCATGAACACCAAGTTGACTGTTTTTAATATATAAATATTCAGGTTTATTCATTTTTGATTTTGCCGGCATGTTAATCCAAAGTTGAAAACCCAATAATTTACCTTCAGACATTGCGGGCATTTCAGAGTGAATAATCCCTCTACCAGTCTTCATCCACTGAACATCTCCTGCAGTCATTATACCTTTTGCACCAGTACTATCTTCGTGCTCAAACTCACCATTTAACATATAAGTAACTGTTTCTATTCCTCTATGGGGATGGGGAGGAAAACCTGCAAGATAATCATCCTTATTTTCAGAACCAAACTCATCTAGCATTAAAAAAGGATCAATATAATCTGCTTCTGGCGTACCAATACTTCTCTTTAATTTAACACCTGCACCGTCTGATGCATGTAAAGCCTTAATTATTTTTTTAACTTCAATGTTGTTCATTAGATAACCTCAATTAATTGTTTTAAGTTTTTAATTTCATTTTTAGGTTTGCAATCAAGGTTATCAAAAATATTATTATTTCTATTAACCCAAATAGCTTTATAACCATAATTTCCACCACCTGATACATCCCATGTATTTGAACTCAGAAAAGCTACTTCAACTGGCTTGATTTGATACTTTTTTATAGGCATATCGTACACTTTTGAGTCTGGCTTATAAACTCCAACCTCTTCAACTGAAAAGAGATCATCAAAAATATTTTCTAAATTACTATTTTTCACCAATTCACTTAAAAGGGCAGGTGTCCCATTTGAAAGAATAGCAAGTTTGTATTCTTTTATTTTTAATTTTTTTAAAACTTCCTTAACCTCAGGGTAGGGAGATAAAACTTTATATAGATTTAGCAACTCGTTTTTCATAGAGCTATCGATTTTAAAAGCTTTCATCGATTTATCTAAACTGTCCTCAGTAACTTGCCAGAAGTCTTTATGTCTTTTCATTAAACTTCTTAGCCAAGTATATTCCAGTTGAGTTGTACGCCAAAAATTAGCAAAACCTTCCCATTTTTCTCCAATTTTACCTTTACATTTTTCAGCAGCTGAATTGACGTCAAATAAAGTTCCGTAAGCGTCGAACACTATAGCTTTAACGT
>Ga0308004_10000430_pt1 | contig 19955 bp, 15 predicted proteins | sample Neamet38_FD_203156 | JGI IMG/M metagenome (GOLD analysis project Ga0308004, IMG submission 203156) | Marine microbial communities from water near the shore, Antarctic Ocean - #38 | ecosystem: Environmental > Aquatic > Marine > Unclassified | place: Southern Ocean | collected 2014-06-06 | reverse complement strand
AATTTGATTATATAATTCTTAGTCCAGGAATAGATATTAATAAATGTAGTTTGAGTAGTTTCCTAAAAAAAAACTATAAGAAAATTCATACTGATTTGGATATTTTTTATAACCATTATGAAGATAATAATAAAATAACAATTACAGGAACTAATGGAAAGTCCACCACAGCAAAAATTCTGTATGAAGTTTTAAAAGCACAAAAAACCGATGTTCGTTTAGTTGGTAACATTGGAAACCCTATATTATTAGAAAAAAATATAACAAATAAAACAGTTTTTGTTATTGAGGCATCATCTTACCAGCTGGAATATAGCAAGTTATTTAGATCAAATATATCAATGATTTTAAACATATCACCAGACCATCTAGATAGACATAAGACCGTAAGTAAATATGTGAATGCCAAGTTTAAACTTATCAAGAATCAATCAGAAAAAGATTTAGCCATTCTTAATGTGGATAATTTTTATATACGGCGTCAACTTAAATTGAAAAGTTTGCCTACTAAGATAATTAGAATTGACAAAAAAACAAATACTAACCTTATTAGTAAAGTAAAAAATAAATATTTCACAACAGATGGAAATAAAGAAAATTTGCAATTTATTTTTGCTATCATGAAAATATTAAAACTCAAAAAAAATCTTTTATTTAAGACGTTAGAAAAATTTAAAGGGTTAAACTATAGACAGGAAATAATTTATGATTCAAAAAAACTTACAATTATTAATGACTCAAAAGCCACTTCTTTTTCATCATCTGAAAGTTTATTGGGATCTTTAAATAATGTTTATTGGATAGTTGGCGGACTTGCCAAAAAAGGTGATATATTATCATTAAGTAAGAAAAATAATAGGAACATTAGAGCATACATTTTTGGAAAAGATAAATATTTTTTTATAAATAAATTAAAAAAAATAATGAAATGTGAATCCTTTTTGAATCTAAAAACTTTAATTCAAAAAATATTTTTAGATATTAAGGCAGACCAAAAATTACCGCATAAAATAATTCTTTTCAGTCCTGCTGCAGCTTCTTTTGATAATTTTAAGAATTTTGAAGAACGAGGAAAATACTTCAACAAACTTATTAGCAAACATATAAATGCCAAACTATAACTCTATATACAAATTCTATTACGAATGGTGGAAAAATATTGACAAAACTTTACTTTCACTAATAATATTTTTATTCAGTTTGGGATTATTTTTTTCTCTAGTATCAACATCATTAATTGCATCTGATAAATTAGAGACAAATAACTATTTTTTTTTCTTTAAACATTTAGCTTATATTTTAATAGGAATGGTATTTTTAATTTTTTTTTCATCAATAAGTGAAAAAAATTTATTTAAAATCTCGTTATACTTATTCTTTATATTTATAATTTTTTTATTTTTAGTGCCAATCTTTGGTACAGAGGTAAATGGATCTAAAAGATGGCTTAACCTTTTTTTTCTACCAAGGTTTCAGCCGATAGAATTCGTCAAACCCTTTGTAATCATCTTCATTGCTTCAATCCTTTGTATGGAAAAAAATTCCCATATTTATTTGAAGTATGCATTGACAATTATAGCAATTATTCCAATAATTCTTTTATTAGCAATACAGCCTGATATTGGCCAAACATTATTAGTGCTTTTATCTTGGGCTACTTTAGTTTTTATATCCGGTATAAGTTTGCCTATAATTATTACCTTTTTTAGTTTTTTATTACTATCCCTGCTTTATGTGGTTTTTTTTATTTCAAAATTTATCTATATTAAAAGTAGGATTTTGTCATTTTTTAACCCTATTAATGGAACACATAACTTCCAATCTGATAAAGCAATAGATGCAATAAGTAGTGGAGGATATTTTGGTAAAGGCATAGGTGAGGGCACTCTTAAAAACAGAGTTCCTGAAGCTCATACAGACTATATTGTTTCTGTGATTTCAGAAGAATTTGGTGTTGTAGCAATTATATTATTATTGTTTTTATTTTTATTTTTCATCTACGCAGTTTTTAAAAAGATATATTTAGAAAAAAATGAAAAAATAAAATTAGTTTTAACAGGCATTATAAGTTTAATTATATTTCAAGCATTAATTCATCTTGGTGTTAATATTAGATTATTTCCTACCACAGGTATGACCTTGCCTTTTTTAAGTTATGGAGGATCCTCAATCGTTAGTGTATCGATTTTATCGGGTATAATATTAAATTTGACTAAAAGAAAAGTCAATTAAATGAAAAAAAAAATTTTAATCAGCACAGGAGGATCTGGAGGGCATGTTGTTCCAGCAACAATATTATATGAACATTTAAAAAGCCAATTTGATGTTTTAATAACTTCAGATAAAAGAGGTGTTAAGTTTTTAAAAGAGGATGATTACAATTTTAAAATTTTTAGTGTTAACCCAATGACAAAAAATTTTTTTTTAATTCCTTTTCAATTTTTTTTGATTGTATGGTCAATTATTAAATCCCTGCTTTTTTTGAAAAAAAATAAAATTGATATATTGATATCAACAGGTGGCTACATGTCATTACCACTATGTGTGGCTTCAAAGTTGTTAAATATTAAATTATTTTTACTTGAACCTAATATTGTATTAGGAAGATCAAATAAATTTTCTATTAATTATTGTCAAAAAATATTTTGTTATTCAGATAAAATTAAAAATTTTCCAGAAAATTTTAAAAATAAAATTGTAACAATACCACCCTTATTAAGAAAAAAATTTTACAACCTTAGTAAAGTAGAAAAAATAGATAAAAAAGTTAATCTTCTTATTATAGGGGGGAGTCAGGGAGCTAGAATATTTGATACATTGGTTAGAAATTCAATAATCAAACTGTCTAAAAAATATAAATTCAAAGTTTACCAGCAATCCAATGTAAATAACTTTGGAAATTTACAAAAAACTTATCAAGATAATCATATCGAATGTGAATTATTTGACTACAATGAAGATGTTTCCGGCTTTATGCAAAAATCAAATGTGTGTATTACAAGAGCGGGTGCTTCAACTTTAGCCGAGTTGGTTTTTTTAAATTTACCGCATGTTGCTATACCGTTGCCTACTGCAAAAGATAACCATCAATTTGAAAATGCAAATTTTTATAATAAAATTGGCTGTAATTGGATTCTAAACCAAAATATAACCGACGAGACCAGCATAGAGAGTATTATAATAAATATTATTGATAACAAAAATGAATACCAGGAAAAACAAAATAATATGAAGAATTTTAGCTATCAAAACAGCTGGAATAATATAAATCAAAAAATTAAGTTGGTCATTAATGAAAATTGAATTAGCGAAAACTGAAATTATACATTTTGTTGGTATAGGAGGAATAGGCATGAGCGGCCTGGCTCTTATCATGAAAAGAATGGGCTTTAATGTCCAGGGTACTGACGTCCAAATTAATAAGAATGTTGAGAGATTAAAACGAGATAAGATCAAAATTAATATCAAACATAACAAAAAAAACATTTCTAAAGCAACTATTGTTGTTGTTTCCTCAGCAATTAAAAAAAATAACCCAGAATTAATTGAAGCGAAAAAAAGAATGTTGCCAATTTATAAACGTGGCCAAATGCTAGCTAACATAGTTTCCTTGACTAAAAATATTGTTGTTACTGGATCTCATGGCAAAACAACTACAACATCATTACTAGCTGCAATTTTCTCCAAAACAAAATTAGACCCAACAATTATTAATGGAGGAGTTATTAATGCAATTAAAAGCTCTGCTAAACTTGGAAAAAGTGATTGGTGTATATTAGAAGCAGATGAGTCCGATGGAAGTTTTATCCATGTGCCACCAACATATTCTATTGTAACAAATATAGATCGAGAACATATGGATTTTTATGATTCCATGAATGACCTTAAAAATTTGTTTATAAAATTTATTAATAAAGTTCCTTCCTTTGGAAAATCATTTATTTGCATTGATGATAAAAATAATAATGACCTGCTAAAAAAATTAAAAAACAAAAATTATTTTACTTATGGAACTAATCCGAAATCACAATTTTATATAAAAAATATAAGACAAACAAAAGAATTTTCAGAGTATGATTTGTCAATTAAACTACCTGGAAAAAAAAGTATAATTATTAAAGAAATTAAAGTCCCTCTTCTGGGCATTCATAACATTCGCAATTCAACAGCCGCAGCCGCAGTGGCTTTAACAATTGGTATTTCAAAAAATACTATTAAAGATGGTTTGAAAGAGTTCAAAGGCGTTCAGAGAAGATTTAATAAAATATTCATTCATAGAGAAACTAATTTTTATGATGATTATGCCCATCACCCGACTGAAATCAAAGAAGTTCTAAATGGAGTGAGAGCTGCATATAACAAAGAAGAAGTAATTTGTGTATTTCAGCCTCATAGAATATCCAGATTAAAAGATTTAAAAAAAGAATTCAGTTTATCATTTAAGAAAGCTGACACGGTCATTTTATGCCCAATTTATACTGCTGGTGAAAAAATTAAGTTGGGATTTAAGTATACTAATTTTGCAAAAGATATTATCAAAAATTCAAAGGTCAAACTATTTATGGTCAATGATCAATATCAATTAGCAAAATTTATAAAGAATAACATTTATGGAAAAAAAATAGTAGTTGGTATGGGTGCGGGTACCATTTCATCCTGGATGAGGGAGCTACCAAAATTAATATAATGCAATTAGAAGAACTAAGAAAATTTTCAAATGAGATTAAGAGCAAATTTTTATTTGATTACAACCTAAAGAAAAGTAATTGGTTTAATATAGGAGGTAAAACTAAGATCTATTTTAAACCAGATAATTTATCAGATTTGGTTCTATTTTTAAAAAAATTTGGTACAAAAGAAAAAATCTACGTTTTGGGTGCTGGTTCAAATACACTTGTAAGCGATAATACTTTTGAAGGTGTTGTGATTAAATTAGGTAAAAATTTTTCTAATATTTCAATTCTACCAAATGGTACAATTATTGCTGGTAGCGCCTGTTTGGATAAAAAGCTATCAGATTTTGCCTTAGAAAACGGAGTAGGAGGATTTGAATTTTTGGCATGCATACCAGGAACTATAGGTGGTGGTTTAAAAATGAACGCAGGTTGTTTTAATAGAGAATTTAGAGATATACTTGTATCCATACAAGCAATTGACAGAGAAGGTAGAGTTTTAACATTACCAGCAAGTAAGATTATGTTTGAATATAGAAACAATGATTTACCAGAGAATTTAATTTTTTTAAGTGCATCTTTTAAAGGTTATAATAAACATAAAGATAAAATTAAAAATGAAGTCATAGAATTAAAAAATAAAAAAGATAGCACTCAACCAACTAAAATTAAAACAAGTGGAAGCACCTTTAAAAATCCAATTAATCAATCAAATAAAAAAGCTTGGGAATTAATAAAAGAATCTGTACCTCAAGATTTAAGCTTTGGTGATGCGTGCATTTCAGATAAACATTCTAATTTTTTTGTAAATAAGAATAATGCTAGCTTTAATGACATGCTCAAATTAATCAATTTTGTTGAAGAAAAAGTTAAAAAAAAAACAGGTGTTGTGCTTGAAAAAGAAATAAAAATATTGGAATAAGTATGAAAAATAAAATCCTAATACTTTGTGGGGGAATATCTAAAGAACGATTAATAAGCTTAGACACTGGAAAACAGGTATCCAACGAATTAAAAAAAAATAGATATAGAGTCAAAATTAGTGAACCCAATAAAAATTTGCTAAAGAACATAGAACTATTTAAACCAAACGTAATATTTAATGCATTGCACGGTCAATACGGAGAGGATGGTTATATTCAAACAATTTTAGAAACACAAAAAATTCCTTACACTCATTCAGGTGTGCTTGCTTCCTCAATAGCAATGGATAAAGAGATGTCTAAAATAATTTTTCTTAAGCACAAAATACTAACACCAAAATACATTAAATTTGATTTTGCAAAACTTAACAAAAATATTATTAAAGAAATTGATAAAAAATTAAAGTTTCCAGTTGTTATTAAACCAATTAATGAAGGTTCAAGTGTACATGTTTATATCTGTACAAAAAAAAATATAATAAAAAATTTAAAAAAACTAAATTCATATAAGCAAGTTTTAATTGAAGAATTCATTGCAGGTAGAGAGATACAGGTAGCTGTGATGGGAAAGAAAGCACTTGGCCTAATAGAGTTAGAGACTAAAAGAAAATTTTATGATTATGAGGCAAAATATAGCTTAAAAGCGAAAACAAAGCATATAATTCCAGTGAATTTAAGTAACAAAAATTTAGATAAGATTAAGAGTATTGCAAATAAGGCTCATAAAATAATAGGCTGTCGAGGAGTAACTAGGTCTGATTTTAAGTATTATAATGGAAAATTTTATCTATTAGAAATTAATACCCAGCCAGGTATGACGAAACTTTCACTAGTACCAGAAATAGCCAATTATATAGGAATGAGCTTTATAAAATTAATTGAGTGGATTTTAAAAGATGCATCAATCAACAGGTAAAAAAAATAAGATAATAATATATTTAATATGGCTATTTATATTAAGCACAACAAGTGAAAAATTTGCTGTTAGTCAAAATAATTACTCATCAATAAACATTAAGGTTAATATTGAAGGTCTTTCTGATATTGAAAACTTAAAAATTTTAAACGAAATAAGTAATTTGTTTTATAAAGATGTATTTTTTATGGACAAAAAAAAAATTAACAAAATCTTGAATAAATATAATGTTATAGAGGAATACAGTATTAAACGAATTTATCCCTCAACCATAAACGTCAAAATTAAACCAACCAAATATCTTGCTAGAACCACTAATGACGATCAACCATTGGTTGGCGCAAATGGTAAGCTTATTAAAGATGAAGATAACAGGGAAATATTACCATATATATTTGGAGAATTTAATTCTAAAGATTTCCTAATTTTAAAAAAAAATATTGAACAATCTAAATTTACTTTTAAAGAACTTAAAACATTATATGTTTTTCAGTCAAATAGATGGGATATTTTAACAAATAATGATATCTTGATCAAACTACCCACATTCAACTCTTTGAAGTCATTAAATTTTGCCTATAAAATTATACATAATAATGATTTTGAAAAAAAAAAAGTTATTGATTTGAGGGTTAAAAATCATTTAGTTGTAAAATAATGCCTAATAAAAAATTTCGAACTTTTTTTGATTGTGGTTCTTCCAAGATGAGAGCTGGAACGTTTAATACAGATAATAATAGAGATATTTTTTGTATTGAAAAAAAATTTTTTACAGATGAATTAAATTTAGAATCAGAGATTAAAGAAATTATCATTTCTCTTGAGCGCAATTCCAATGAATATATTAATAGTATAAATTTAATGATAGATAGCCCAAAAATGTTTTCGGTTGGCATTTCTTTGTCTAAAAAACTTGATGGATCTAAATTAAAACAGGAAAATATCAAATTTTTAGTCCAGGAGGCTAAACAACAAATTTTAAAATATTATACTAATCATAATATTACTCATATCATTGTTAATAATTATAAGATTAATGGAACTGATTACTCTTCTTTACCAAATGAAATAGAATGCTATTTTATATCCTTAGATTTACTTTTTATTTGTTTGCCAACAGATTTAATTCTATCTTTCAAGAGCATTTTTTCTAAATTAAATATTTTGATTGATCAAATTATTTGCTCTAGTTATGCCAAGTCTATTAACTATAGAAATAACTTAAGTTTAAGTGGTCACGTATCGTTTATTGATGTTGGGTTTAATAAAACCTCAATAATCTCTTATCTAAATGACAAAATCATCTCAATGGATGTTCTACCCATCGGTGGAAATCATATCACAAAAGATATTTCCACAGTTTTAAAGGTAGACTTAGATAGCTCTGAACAGATCAAAATTAATTTTGATCAAAACCCTAAAATTTTAAATGAACAAAATATATCAACAGATACTCTTCAAAAAATAGTTTTTGCTAGAACTGAAGAAATTCTTGAACTGTGTAATAAATCAATCAAATCAAATTTATATTTAATCGATATGCCTAGGATGATTTTAATTGGCGAAGGTTCAAGAATACTTAACAACAAATATAAGGATAAAATTTCTTTTCCTAATGATATGAATTTTTTAGAAGAAACTTTAGAAGGTATTTGTCAGTCAGGATTTAGATTTATTTCAGAGCCAAACAAGCAAGAGGTTGTAGTAGTTCCAAAAAAATCAATAAAGCAGGGTTTTTTTGAAAAACTTTTTCACTTATTGAGGTAAAACAGTATTCTCCTGTAACATTTATTGTTTTTCTTAATTTAATTTAACAATTTATAAGAAACCAATGTCTGTTTTAAATCAAAAAACAATTAATAAAGATATCACGTTTAAAGGTGTAGGGCTTCATAGTGGCATAGCTGCAACAATGATTATAAAGCCTGCAGCACCAAACTCTGGAATAATTTTTAAAAGAATAGATCTTAAAAAAAAAAATATAATCATCCCAAGTATATTTAATGTTAGTAGTGCACTATTTTGTACAACCATATCAAATGAAGACGGTGCAAGTGTATCTACAATAGAACACTTGATGGGAGCTTTATATGGACTAGGAATTGATAACGCTTTAATTGAAATTGACAATCAAGAAGTACCAATCTTAGATGGTTCGGCAAAACTATTTGTTGAAGCAATTTCTAAAATTGGAATTAAAAATAGTGATACGCCAATTAAGATAATTAAGATTGAAAAGAAAATAGAATTTATTGATGGTAGTAAGACAATCTCGATTGAACCAAATAAAATTAGCCTAGATATAGACTTTGAATTAAAATACGAAAATGAAGTTATAGGAACTCAAAGAAACTCAGTAAAAGTATTTCAGTCTGATTTGAGTGATATTTATAATTCAAGAACATTTTGCTTATATGAGGATATAGAAAAATTAAAAAAATTGGGCTTGGCCAAAGGAGGCAATCTTGATAATGCGATAGTTGTTAAGAATAACTTAGTATTAAATAAAAATGGACTTAGAAATGAAAAAGAATTTGTGAACCATAAAATTTTAGACTGCATGGGAGATTTATATTTAGCTGGCTATAAAATAATAGGAAAAATAATATGTTCCCAAGGTGGACATAAGCTTACTAATCAATTGCTTAGAAAAGTTTTTGAAAAAGATATCAATTTTTCATTGATAGAAATAAAAGAAAAAAGTCTTCCTCATGCCTTTATCAACAAAAGTAACTTAAGATCTATTGCATAAAGATTAGAGTTTTTTTAATTTTATGTTAATAGATTAAGAATGAAAAAGCTTTTTCACATATTATTAATAAGTTTGAGCATTTTTCTAGCCTCATGTAGCAAGGAAAAAAATATCTCTGTAATTAATGAGAATGATATAAATTTACAAATGATTTCTCTATATGAAGAAGGCTATCAAGAATTATTAGACGGTGATACTTTATTTGCTGCAAATAAGTTTAAGGAAGCTGAATCAATTTTTCCACAATCAGAATGGGCACCAATGGCCTCTCTTATGGCAGCTTACGCTTATTACTCGCAAGATTATTATCTTGAGGCAATTGACCAGTTAGAAGATTATATGAAAAAATATCCAAATCATATTAATAAGGATTATGCGCACTTTATGTTAGCCATGTGTTATTATGAAAACATTGTTGATGAAAAAAGAGATTTAGAACCATTATTGAAATCAAAGAAAGAATTTAAACTAATAGTCACAAAATATCCAAATACAGACTTTGCTTTAGATGCCAGATTTAAATTAGAATTAATTGAAGATAGACTTGCAGGAAAAGAAATGTTTATAGCGAGACATTACCTGAAAAGTAAAAAGTGGATACCAGCAATAAATAGATTTAAAATAATATTAGAAGATTATGAAACTACAGTTTATGTTGAAGAAGCCTTATATAGATTAGTAGAGATAAATTATAGATTGGGTTTAATAGAAGAGTCCAAGAAATACGCAAATTTATTAGGTTATAATTATGATTCAAGTGATTGGTATAAAGCTTCCTATAAGATATTTAATAAAGGTTATATTTATGACAAAAAAAAAACTGAAAGATTAAAACAAAAAGATAAAAAAAAATTTCTATCTAAATTCAAGACTAAATTTAAAACAATTTTTGACTAAATGAGTAATAGCTTGATTCAAAAAGATTATTTACAAAAAATACAAAAGATACAAAAATTAAATAAAGCGTACTACCAGGAAAATAGCCCCATCATTAGTGATCAGGAGTATGATTCATTAAAAAAAAGAATCATTGACTTAGAAAATAGATATAATTTTTTAAAGAATGAACATTCACCATCAATTTCAATAGGCTTTAAACCATCTAAAAATTTTAAAAAAATAAAGCATAGAGTTTCAATGTTGTCACTAGGAAATGCTTTCAATGAAGAAGATTTAAAAAATTTTGAAAAAAAAATATTGAACTTTTTAAGTTTAAAAGAAATAAATGTAGTTGATTATAGTGTAGAACCCAAAATCGATGGAATATCAGCTTCATTAATTTATAAGAATGGGAAATTTATAAAAGGACTTTCTAGAGGAGATGGGACAGAAGGAGAGGATATTACGCAAAATTTAAAAACTATTAATGATATTCCTCAGGAAATTAGTGCAAAAAATTTTCCCAGTGAAATTGATATCAGAGGAGAGGTATTTATAGAAAATAATGATTTTAAAAAAATTAATGAAAAATTTGCTAATCCTAGAAATGCTGCATCAGGATCATTAAGACAAAAAGATCCTACTATCACAGCCAAAATACCACTTAAATTTATTGCATACACTTATGGTTACGCTAAAGAAATGAAGATATATAACCAATTTGACTTTTTAAAAAATTTGAAGGTATGGGGATTTAAAACCAATCTATTTAATAAAAAAATTTCTGGAGTTAAAAATTTAATTCAAAATCATAAAAACCTAGAGGAAAAAAGAAAAGAAATAGCATTTGATATTGATGGAATTGTTTACAAAGTCAATGAATTTAGTTTGCAAAAAAGATTGGGTTTTGCGGCCAATGCACCAAGATGGGCAATAGCACACAAATTTTCTGCTAATAGTTCAATTTCTGAAATAATGAATATTGAAATTCAAATAGGAAGAACGGGTGCTTTAACACCGGTTGCAAAAATTAAACCTATTAATATTGGTGGTGTAATGGTCTCAAATGCAACCCTTCACAATGAAGATGAGATTATTAGAAAAGACATAAGAATTGGTGACACTGTTACAGTCGAAAGAGCGGGTGATGTAATACCTCACGTAGTGTCAGTAGATTTAAAAAAAAGAAACAAAAATTCAAAAAAATTTATTTTTCCATTAAGTTGTCCATCCTGTGGGAATAAAACTGTAAAAGACTATAATGAAACAACAAAAAAACAAGATGCAATTAGAAGATGTATCAGTGAAGGTTATGAATGTGAAAAAATTGCAATAGAAAAAATTAAACATTTCGTATCAAAAGAAGCGCTAAATATCGAAGGTTTTGGAAAAAAAATTGTAGAAAATTTTTGGAATTTAAAACTAATTAGGTTGCCACAGGATATTTTTAATCTTGATTATAATAAGATAGAAAAAATAGAGGGTTGGGGACAATTATCTGTAACAAATTTAAAATTTTCGATAGAACAAAAAATAATCATTTCATTAGATAGATTTATCTACGCATTAGGAATTAGACATATAGGACAAGAGAATGCCAAACTTATAGCAAGACATTTAAAAACACTTGGTAATTTTTTTAGATTACCTGATAATAAAAATATAGAAAATTTATCTAATATAGATGGAATAGGTAGCACACAAATCAAATCAATTAAAAAATTTTTTTTAAATAAAACAAATTTAAAAGTCTTATCTCAATTAGACAAGAGTCTTAAAATTCAAAATATGGTATTAAAAAATAATAAAGGATTATTAAATAATAAAACTTTTATGTTCACAGGAAAACTAGTTGGAATTAGTAGAGCTGAAGCAAAATCATTAATTGAAGAAAATTCAGGGAAAATAATTAATAATGTAAATAAAAAACTTAACTATTTAATTACTGGTGAAAAGCCCACAACAAAAAAAGTAAATATTGCTAAAGAATTAAATATAAAAATTATTGACCAAAAAGAGTGGTTGGAAATGTTAAATAAGATTAGCTAACCATTTCCTTTCTTTTTTATTCAATGAATCTGAGTATTCAGAGTAAATTTTTAAATGATATTTAAATAAGTAGTCCTTTTCGCTCTCGTTTAATAATTGATAATTAATTAAATCCTTTTCAACTGGAGCTAAAGTAAGATTTTCAAAAGATAATTTATCTTTTAATTTTTTTACAAAAACCAAGTTTTCTATTCTAATTCCAAAATGATTTTTTTTATAATATCCAGGTTCATTACTTAAAATCATACCTTTCATAATTTTGATATTGTTGTGTTTAGAAATTGATTGAGGACCTTCGTGTACATTCAAAAAAAACCCAACACCATGACCGGTCCCATGGGCATAATCTAAACCTTCTTTTTTTAAAAATTTTCTAGCCCTGATATCAATTTTTTTTCCAGTATTAGCTTTATTTAAATTAGTTTGAGCAACAGCGATATGACCTTTTAGGACATTCGTGTAGGCATTTTTTATATTTTGGTTCTGCTCTGTAAAACAAATAGTTCTTGTGACGTCTGTTGTTCCATATTTATACTGCCCCCCTGAGTCTACTAAAAAAATGTCTTTTTTTTCAATTTTTTTAGTATTTTTACTTGTAGCTCTGTAATGAACAATCGCCCCATTTGATCCTGTGCCAGCTATAGTATTAAAGCTTGGGAACAAATAGTCTTCATTAAGTCTTCTAAATTTTTCTAATTTATTTTGAGCATCAACCTCTGTAATACTTTTCTTATTAACGTTTTTAATCCAATAAATAAATTTTGTTAATGCCAAACCATCTTTCTTATGAGATTCAATCATATGTTTTATCTCAGACATATTTTTGATAGATTTCAGTTTATAGATAGGGTCACTGAATTTTAATATTTTAAACTTTTTTTTGATAATATTTTCATTAAAAATTGAACATGTTTTATTATCAATTATAATATTTCTTCCAGGCAGTTGATTAATCACTGTCAAAAATTCATTATTATTAATAACTTGATTTTTTTTAATCTTTTTTTCTTTGATAATATTAAATGCTTTAGATTTTTTAGTGATTAGGTATATTTTCTTACTTTTGTGTATAATTAATCTTGCATTTGGTATTGGGCTATTTGGATTGTCATATCCCCTGATATTTAACAACCACGCTACATTTTCTGGTGCACTAACAAGTAAATAATCAGCTTTTTTGGAATTAAGAAATTTTACAACTTTAGAAATTTTCGATTGATGAGTCTCACCTACTATTTTTTTTTCTAATGAATAGAAGGGTTTTGTTTTTTTTTCATTAAATTTTGATATTTGATCTATTAAGTTTTGATTAATCGAAATAAGTTCATTATGTGAAAAATATTTTTTAAGAGTATTTTTTGTGAATAATCTTGGGTCATATCCTAAATTGTAATTCTTGATAATTTTATGGGGTAGTTTTTTATGAATTTCAATTATATTAAAATTTTTTGAAGATTCTTGATGAGCTTGAATGGTGTACCTACCATCTACAAACAAATAATTATTTTTCTTTAAGATGACCGCAATACCAGCCGAACCAGAAAAATTTGTTATTGCTCTTAACCTGTCATTTTTTGCATATTCAGAAAAATAATCATCATTTTTAGGAATAATGTATCCATCAATTTTATATTGATTAAATTTTCCTTTTAAGATGTTTATTTTATTTTTAATCATTTGATTCTTTTTTGATACCTTATCCACCCAGGGCTTCTAGTCCCCTCCTTTGCCTCAAAATCTTGATTAAACTCAAAATCATCCTCTTTACACTCATCAAAGAATGAGTTTTTTTCCAAAAACTGTTCTGGTAATTCCTCAATGAATCTTGATGCCATACTATCTATCCAATTTCCTTGATAAAACCTATTCATAGCAAATGATATTAGAGCTTTCTTTTTGGCTCTAGTAATGCCCACGTATGCCAGTCTTCTTTCTTCTTCAAGTCCATTTTGACCCTTTTCTTCAATAGATTTTTGGTGTGGAAAAAGACCTTCTTCCCAGCCAGGCAAAAATACAACATCAAATTCAAGTCCTTTTGAACCATGCATAGTCATCATATTAACCTTTTCACCATCCCAATCTTGATCAATTGAAGTTGCTAGGGCGACATGCTCTAAAAAATTCTCTAAGTTATCAAAATCCTTCATAGCACTTAAAAGCTCTTTAATATTTTCTAGTCTATTTTCATTTTCTATATCCTTTTTATTTTTTAGCATTGATGAATAACCCGACTCGTCCAAAACTAATTGTAGAAGCTTGATGTGATTAATTTTTTTTATATTTATATCGTTTCTACATTTGTCCATTAAGAATAAAAAAGAACTTAAACCTACTTTTGTTTTTGGTTTGATTAAATTTTTTTCAATTAGTTGTTTTGAAGAAATTTCTAAACTTACAGAATTTTCTTTTGAAAACTCATGTATTAATTTAATAGTGCTTTCTCCAATAGACCTTTTAGGGTTATTTACTATTCTACTAAAAGCTAAATCATCTTTGGGTTGATGAATTAATCTTAGGTAAGCAACACAGTCCTTAATTTCTGCTCTTTCATAAAACTTTGTCCCACCCAAAATTCTATAAGGTAGACCAATTTTTAAAAAACGTTCTTCAAATTCTCTAGTTTGAAATATTGCTCTAACTAAAATTGCTATATTATTAAATGAATATCTTTTTTTAATTCTTTTTTCTATTTCGTCCGAAATTCCTATTGCCTCATCTTTTCCATTTTTAAAACAATTAAGCTTAACAAGGTCACCCTCTTCCATTGTTGTTTTTAAAGTTTTACCAACCCTGTTTTGATTGTTAGCAATTAAACTTGAAGCCACTGATAGAATATTTTGTGATGATCGATAATTTTCTTCTAATCTAATTACTTTTACATTTTTGTAAACTTTATCAAATTCCAAAAAATTTTTAATCTCAGCACCACGCCAGCTATAAATAGACTGATCATCATCACCAACGCAACAAAGATTTTTATATTTTTCTGATAGTAAATAAAGCCATCTACTTTGAATATAGTTAGTATCTTGATATTCATCGACCAGAATATATTTAAAATTACTTGAATAAAGTTCTCTTATATCTAAATTTCTTTCTAGGATTTTTACAACATGCAGAATTAAATCACCAAAATCACAAGCGTTAAGGTCTAATAACTTTTGTTGATAAATTTTATAAAGAGGAAGTACAGTTTTTTCATATATATCGTTTCTATTGATAATGACTTCATTTGGGTAAAAACCTTTATTTTTCCATCTATCTATAATGGATAAGATATATTTTGGAGCAAGTTGTTTGATGTCTATATTCTCTGCCTTACATATATTCTTAATTAATCTTATCTGATCATCAGTATCAATAATTGTAAAATTAGATGTTAGTCCAGCAGCGGGAGCGTGCTTTCTTAATAATTTTGCACAAATAGAGTGAAATGTTCCAAGCCAAGATAAACCTATAGCTTCTGAATTAAGTATTGCACTTACTCTCTTCTGCATTTCTTTTGCGGCCTTGTTGGTGAAGGTTACAGACAGTATTTGATTAGGAAAGGCTTTCTTTTCCTTAATGATATGAGCAATTCTAGAGGTCAAAACCTTAGTTTTTCCAGAACCGGCACCTGCAACTATGAGCAATGGTCCATCAAGATGCATAACTGCTTCTTTCTGTGCTTTGTTTAGATTATTTAGATATTCAGAGTTTATCATTTTTAAAATTTCATTATAAGGTATTTAAATTCCAATTATATTTATGAAACTAATTGTTAAAAAATTTAATAAACAAATTAAAAAGACAATATTCAATGTTCAGAATAAAACAAATAATAAATTTAAAATTAGTAGCTTTAATAAAATTTTAATAACTTTTATTGGTATACTATTTTTATATATATTTTACTTATTGATACCTCTCTTATATGGTAAGGATTGGGTACAAAGTAGTATTGAAAGTAAAATTCTTAATGAATTTAAAATAAATATAAGCACTTCTACAGATATTTCATACCGCATTCTTCCATCACCACATTTTTTAATCAAAGATTCTAAGATATTACTAGATAATACAAAAAGCCAAAAATCTATTGCAGATGTAAGAAGTTTAAAAGTTTTTTTTAGTCAAAAGAATTTCTTTAATAAGAAAAAAATGAACATAAAAAAAGTAACTATTAATTACGCTAATTTTTCTATATTAAGAAATGATTTTAAAATACTAAACGATTTTGCTAATAATAAATTTTCTAATAAAAAAATTAAAATCAATAAAAGTAATATTTTTTTAAAAGATAATTTTGGTGAAACTGTCACAATAATAAAAGTTGATAAAGCCACTCTTTTTTTTGATGACAAAAAATTGCAAAATAAATTTGACTTAATAGGTAACGTTTTTGCAATACCTTTTACTTTTAAATTAAAAAGTAAAAATAATTTGTTTATAGAAAAAATTTTTTCATTCAAAGCTAAATCACTTAATTTAGGTATTTTCAATAATCACATTACAAAACAAGATAATTCCACTGCTGGAAAAAATATTATTTCTTTTTTGAACTCTAAAATTGATACAGAGTATAAATTGATAGATGGAAAAATTACTTTTACATCTATCAATTCTAAGATAAATAATTTTAAAATAAATTATGATGGAAAACTTGCAATTAATCCATTTGATTTAGATTTACATATTGATTTAGATCATAATAAAATAACTAAGTTATTAAATCTTAATTCTGTTCTGATTGAATTGCTTAAATCGGGATTATTATTCAATGAAAATATAAGTTTAAATACTTCAATAACCGTTAATTCAAATAGACGAGAAAGTTTTTTTGATGATGCAAAAATTTATCTCAATATATTAAACGGTAAAATTAATTTCGATGGCACTAAATTAATTAATAAAAATATAGGGTCATTAAGATTAAATAATAGCAGCTTATTTCTTCAAAATAATAAGTTAACCTTAAGTACAAATTTATTTTTTGATATTAAAGATTCCGATCGTTTGTTTTCCTTTCTCAATACAAATAAGACTCTAAGAAAAGAAATTAACAATATTCTTGTTAATATTGATTACGATTTTATGAAAAATGATATTAAGTTTAATAAAATTAAGATTAACAATAAAGAGCCAAGCAATCAATTTATGAATATAATTGATGGTTTTAACAATAATGACTCAAATAATTTAATTAAAACTAGACGTCTACTAAATGAATTGCTTAGTGTTTATAAAGGGTAGATCATTTTTCTAGGATCCACTATTCTTTCATAATCTTTTTCTTCAATAAGACCTGTTCTAAGAGTTTCTTCTTTCAAGGTGGTTCCATTTTTCAAAGCTGTTTTTGCAATCCTGGCAGCATTATCATATCCAATATGTGGAGCCAGTGCAGTTACTAACATTAAAGAATTATCCAGATGCTCTTTAATTCTCTTTTTGTTAGCTTTAATTCCCCTAACACAATAAAGAGCAAAATTTTTAGTGCTGTCCGCAGTAAGATCTATTGATTGCAGCACGTTATGAGCAATCATTGGTTTAAATACATTTAATTCAAAATGACCATGAGAGCCAGCCACTGTAATTCCGCTATGATTTCCAATGACCTGAGCACAAACCATCGTTACCGCTTCACATTGAGTAGGATTAACTTTTCCTGGCATAATTGATGAACCAGGTTCATTTTCTGGGAGTATTAACTCACCATATCCAGCTCTAGGCCCTGAACCTAAAAATCTTATATCGTTTGATATCTTCATTAATGCAACAGCACATGTATTTAATGTTCCAGAAAAATTTACAATTGAATCATGAGCGGCTAATTCTGCAAATTTATTAATTGCTGGTTTAAATGGTAATCTTGTAAACTTGGCTATTTCTTTAACAATTTTTTTATCAAAGCCTTTTTTAGAGTTAATTCCAGTTCCAACAGCAGTCCCTCCTTGTGCTAGAAAGTATATTTCATTAAGAGAAAGCTCTATCCTTTCAATACATTTTTTTAGTTGCACTTGGTATCCTGAAAATTCTTGGCCAAGTGATAATGGTGTTGCATCTTGTAAATGAGTTCTGCCAATTTTTATAATATCCTTAAATTCCTTAGATTTTTTAGCTAATTCTTTTTCTAAAATTTTTAAACTTGGTAATAGTTTTGATATAGTCTCTTGAGCAACAGATATATGCATAGCTGTCGGAAAAACATCATTAGTTGATTGAGATTTATTTACATGATCATTTGGGTGGACTGGTTTTTTTGAACCTTTTTTACCACCTAGTATTTCAATTGCTCTATTTGCAATTACCTCATTAATATTCATGTTAGTTTGGGTCCCAGAACCTGTTTGCCACACTTTTAATGGAAAATTTTTATCTAACTTCCCCTTAATAACCTCATCTGAAGCTTTTATTATTGAATTAGTTATTTTCTTATTAATTTGCCTTTCCTTATAATGAACTAGTGCAGCAGATCTTTTGATAATTGCTATAGACTTTATTATTGAAATATTAACAAAAATTTTTCCTATATTAAAAAATTTATTAGATCTCTGAGTTGATGCACCCCAATATTTATCATTAGGTACATTCACACTTCCTATACTGTCAAATTCTTTTCTAAATTTCATTGCTTAATATATAATTAATAATCTAATATACTTATATATTAAATTTTAAAAACTTACAGGAGCTAAATGTCAAATTTTAACAAAGTAAAAACTTTTATGGAAACCTTTGGTCAAGAGGTTGAAATCAAACCCTCTTTTAGCACCGACAAGATCAATAGTCTTAGATATGATTTAATCAAAGAAGAACTAGAAGAACTTAAAGTTGCAATGGAAAATAAAGACCTTTTAGAAGTTGCTGATGCTTTAACCGATATACTATATGTGACTTATGGGGCTGGACATGCATTTGGTATTAATCTTGATAAGTGTTTTGAGGAGGTTCAAAGCTCAAACATGAGCAAGTTAGGAGAAGATGGTAAGCCTATATATAATGAATCTGGAAAAGTTATGAAGGGACCCAAATATTTTAAACCTGATTTAACTAAATTTGTAAACTAATAGGGGCGTTCTGTTACCCGGTGCCCCAGACCGTGCTTCTATAATCCTTATTTTGCAACGATGTTGAAATACGTAAAGGTAGAAAATTACCTAAAATCCCGCCACTAGCCCGCCAAAGATATTGGTGCTAGGATCAGAGTTCATGAAAAAGATTTTAGGGATCATAGTTCTGGGTTTGTTGTTAAGTGGGAAAGCTTATAGTGGCTCTAAAGAATTCCATGATAAAAATTCTCTTTTTAAAATGATAGACGACGGTGTTACGGGTATAAAATTGAATTGGGGCCCTGAAAAAAAACCTCCAAAAATAAAAGTTGATTTACCCAATAATTCTCCATTATTAATTTCTGATTATCATTCAATCTGGGGTGCATCAGGTAGAAGAAGAACCTGGGAAGGTAAAGATATTAAACACTATGGAGTAGATTTTTATGTTAAACCTGGTGATCCAATTCTAGCTGCTAATTCAGGTAAAGTTTTGTTAACAATTAATGAAAAATGCGCAGGTCCAACTATTGTAATTAGACATCCAGGAAATAAATATGCTTATTACCTTCATGTCGGAGCATTCAAAGTAAAAAAAGGTGACAAAGTTGAGAGAGGGCAAGTGATTGCTGATGCAGGTAAAATAATAACAACACAATGTGGTGGTGGTATAGAGCATTTACACCTTCAAATATCTTCCCAAGGTCCATGCAAATCATGCTGGGGTTCTTGGGT
>Ga0308004_10000427_pt1 | contig 19965 bp, 25 predicted proteins | sample Neamet38_FD_203156 | JGI IMG/M metagenome (GOLD analysis project Ga0308004, IMG submission 203156) | Marine microbial communities from water near the shore, Antarctic Ocean - #38 | ecosystem: Environmental > Aquatic > Marine > Unclassified | place: Southern Ocean | collected 2014-06-06 | reverse complement strand
GCTCAATACAGAGAAATGGCTGCTTTTGCACAGTTTGGGTCAGATTTAGATGCAGCTACACAAAAACTTTTAAACCGAGGCTCAAAATTAACAGAACTTTTAAAACAAAAACAATATTCACCGCTTACAGTAGCAGAGCAGGTTATTACAGTCTTTACAGGAGTAAGAGGATACCTAGACGACGTAGAGCTTGATCAGATTAAAAATTTTGAAAAAGATATCTTAGAAAAAATTAAAAATGAGAAAAATGAAATTATAAGCGCAATTCAAAATACAGGAAAATTAGAAAAAGAAACAGAAGATTCATTAATACAAATAATACAAGAATATAAAAAAAGTAAAAAATAATGGCCAGCTTAGACGATTTAAGAAAAAGAATTGTTAGTGTAAAATCTACACAAAAAATTACTAAGGCTATGAAAATGGTTGCTGCAGCAAAATTAAGAAAAGCACAAGAGAGCGCTGAAAGAGGCAGACCTTATAGTGAGAAAATGCAAAATATCATTTTAAATTTAACAGAGTCAATTAGTGACCCATCAAACGCACCAAAACTATTAGTGGGAACTGGCAAAGAACAAACTCACCTATGTGTGGTGATGACGTCAGACAGAGGGCTATGTGGAGGATTCAATACTAATATTTGTAGATTAGCTAAAAATTATTTTTCAAAGGTTTTAAAAGATGGAAAAACTCTAAAAATAATTACTATAGGATCAAAAGGACACGATCAATTAAAAAGAGAATATGGTAAATACATAGTTCAAAAACTTAGTTTCAAAGAAAAAAAAAAAATTTCATTTATTGAGGCTAACGATGTTGGAAAAATAATTATAGATTTGTTCGACAAAAATGAATTTGATAAATGTATTTTATTTTATAATAATTTTAAAAATGTAATGACTCAAATACCCCAAGCGCAACAGATTATTCCTGCTGAAAAAAAAGAAAAATTTAAAAAAGATAACGAAGTTTTTTATGAATTTGAACCTGATGAGGATGAAATACTAGAAGATTTGCTACCAAAAAATATTTCAACTCAAATATTTAAAGCCTTCCTAGAAAATTCAGCTAGTGAACAAGGATCAAGAATGACAGCAATGGATAGTGCAACAAGAAATGCTGGAGATTTAGTTAAAAGTTTAACAATAGTTTACAACAGAAGCAGACAAGCAGCGATCACTAAAGAATTAATTGAAATAATATCAGGAGCAGAGAGTTTATAATTATGAGCAAACCAGGAAAAATTACACAAATTATTGGAGCTGTAATAGACGTAAGTTTTGAAGGAGATCTCCCAGAAATTTATACTGCTCTTGAAGTTAACAACCAAGGGAACAAATTAATACTCGAAGTTGCACAACACTTAGGCGAAGGTAGCGTTAGAACTATAGCTATGGACTCTACTGAAGGATTAAAAAGAGGAGATATTGTTACAAATACCGGTTTTCCTATAAGTGTTCCAGTTGGGCCAGAAACACTGGGTAGAATAATAAATGTTATTGGTGAGCCTATTGATGAAAAAGGTGAAGTTAAAACTAAAGAAAAATGGCCTATTCACAGACAGGCGCCTAAGTTTACGGATCAATCTACAGAAACAGAAATGTTGGTCACTGGAATTAAAGTAATAGATTTATTAGCTCCATATGCAAAAGGTGGGAAAGTAGGTTTATTCGGTGGAGCCGGGGTTGGAAAAACAGTTACTATTATGGAGTTAATAAATAATATTGCAAAAGCTCATGGTGGATTTTCAGTTTTTGCTGGTGTTGGAGAAAGAACACGAGAAGGAAATGATCTTTATCACGAGATGATAGAATCAGGAGTGATTAAACCAGATGGTCCAGGTTCTAAAGCAGCTTTAGTATACGGACAAATGAATGAACCACCAGGAGCTCGTGCTAGAGTAGCCTTAACCGGATTAACTGTTGCAGAGTATTTTAGGGACCAAGAAGGACAAGACGTATTATTCTTTATAGATAATATTTTTAGATTTACCCAAGCAGGTTCAGAAGTTTCAGCTTTATTAGGAAGAATACCTTCAGCAGTAGGATATCAACCAACGTTAGCTACAGACATGGGTAACTTACAAGAAAGAATTACATCTACAGGCAAAGGCTCAATAACATCAGTACAAGCTATATACGTGCCTGCAGACGATTTAACTGATCCAGCACCCGCAACATCGTTTGCACATTTAGATGCCACAACGGTACTTTCAAGACAAATTGCAGAGCTCGGGATTTATCCTGCTGTAGACCCTTTAGATTCAACGTCAAGAATACTAGATCCAAGAATTGTAGGTGAAGAGCACTATAGAGTTGCTAGAGAAGTACAAGAAATATTGCAAGCTTACAAATCATTGCAAGATATTATAGCAATTTTAGGTATGGATGAACTTTCTGAGGAAGATAAGCTTACCGTGGCAAGAGCAAGAAGAATTATGAGATTCTTATCTCAGCCATTCTTTGTTGCCGAGGTATTTACAGGATCACCTGGAAAGTTAGTTGATTTAGAGTCAACAATTAAAGGGTTTGCAGCTATTTGCAAAGGAGATTATGATCACCTTCCAGAGTCAGCATTTTATATGGTTGGGGGAATTGAAGAAGTTGTTGAAAAAGCAGAGAAAATGGCACAAGACGTTAAATAGAAATGTCCGAAAATTTTAATCTAGAAATAATCAGTCCAGATCAAACACTATTAAACTCCGAGGTTAAACAAGTTGCCATTCCTGCATATGAAGGAATGATGACGATATTAAAAGACCATATTTCATTAATAACTTTTTTAAGACCCGGTTTTATCGAAGTTGAAATTAACGATAAAACATCAAAATTTTACGTAGAAGATGGAACGGTGGAATTTTTTAACAATAAGCTTTTAATATTATCACCATCAGCAATTCACATTGAAAAACTTGCTAGGAAAAATATAGAAAAAATGATTGAAGAATATAAGGCTCTTTTGCAAAACTCTGAGATTAAGGATAAAGAAAAATATATTTTAAGTTATAAAATTGATTCTCTTCAAAAAATTAATTAATATATTTTTTTAATTCTATCAGCACATCTTTGTAAACATGTTTTTTAAAATTTACAATTAGATCAGGTAATAAATTCATATTTATCCATTTCCATTCTATAAATTCAGGATATTTAGTATTTATATTAATTTCTTTTTCCTTTCCTATAAACCTGACTATAAACCATTTTTGTTTTTGCCCCCTATACTTACCTTTCCATATTTTACCAATTAAATTTTTAGGCAGTTCATATTCAAGCCATTGATCAAATTCTTTTAAGATTTTAATTTTTTTAATACTAGTTTCTTCTTCTAGCTCTCTTCTCATTGCTGTTAGCAATAGTTCGTTTAGTTCTACACCGCCCTGTGGCATCTGCCATTTATCAAAAGGGTTGTCTTTTCTTTTACCAACAAAAACTTCATTTTTAGGGTTGAGAACTACTATTCCAACGCCAGTTCTTAACGGAAGATTTTTATGCTTCATTTTATAATTTTAGCAAGTCAAGAGCATATTTTAGCTGGTTATCTGTTTTGCTATTCGGTTTAAAGCTGTCTGTATTCTCTTCTACAAAAATATCAGGAAGAACACCCACATCAGAGATTGATTTACCGGAAGGTAAATAATATTTTGATATGGTTAATCTTATCCCGCCTCCATTTTTTAAAGGAATAATAGATTGAACGGATCCTTTTCCGTAAGTTCGTTCTCCTAAAATAATTGCTCTTTTATGATCTTTTAAAGCTCCAGAAACTATTTCTGAAGCTGAGGCAGATCCATTATTAATGATTACTATTAGAGGTTTGCCATTTATATTATCTCCTTTTGTAGAAAAAAATCTTCTAGTCTCAGTTATTTTTCTTCCTTTAGTTGATACTATTTCACCATCATTTAGAAAAAGGTCTGTTATGCTAATTGCTTGGCTAAGCAGACCACCTGGATTATTTCTTAAATCAAGAATATAGCCATTTAATTTATTTCTTTTTTCAAACTCATTTATATTTTTAGATAGTTGTTCATAGCTGTTTTCATTAAATGATTTTAATCTTAGGTATCCAACTTTTTTTTTCTCTCCAATAATTTTAGCTACTACCGATTTTACTTCAATAACTGCTCTTTTAATTTTAAAATCTATAGCTTTTTTTACATTTTTTCTTCTAACCGTTAGGTTTATTTCTGATCCTACCGGTCCACGCATAAGATCAACAGCTTCAGTTAGTGATTTACCCTGGACCTGTTCTCCGTTAATTTTTACAATGTAATCGCCGGATTTAATCCCTGCGTTGGCTGCGGGCGTGTCATCAATTGGCGCGATAACTTTAACCACTCCTGACTCCATTCCAATTTCAATACCTAGACCACCAAACTCACCTTTTGTATCGGTGCGCATGCTATCAAATGATTTTGGACTCATGTAAGCAGAATAAGGATCTAAAGATTGCAAGACACCGTTGATGGCCGAATCCATGACTTCTGCTTGATCGACTTCTTCTACATAATCTTTTTTTATAGTTTCCAAGACTTCACTAAATAAATCTATTTTTTCATATAATTCATTTGAATTTTTGGCGTAAAGAAAATTACCACTAATTAAAATATTAAAAATTATTAACATTGTTATGATTTTTTTTTTTTTCATATTAAGGCTTTCTCTTTTGGCATTGGTTCTGACCACATTTTTTCAAGATCATAAAACTCTCTTTTTTCTGGATGGAAAATATGTATTATTATATCTATTGCATCTACAAGTTTCCAATCATTACTATCATGTCCCTCGATTCTACAATTAGTTACTCCTATTTTTTTAAGTTCTGATACTAAATTTTCAGCTAAAGATTGTAAATGTCTTGAAGAGGTTCCCGAAGCTATAACCATATAGTCTGCTATATAAGATTTTTTTTTAAGATCGATCGATACAATATTTTTAGCTTTATTGCTATCTAAGATTGTTTCAATTTTATTCTTGATTGCTGTAATCTTCATTAATCTTTATGAATGTTTTTTCTAATTTGTGTGGATGAAATATTTATAGGTTTATTTCTAATAAATATTATTTTATTCACTCGTTTCATTGTAACAGATTTTTTAGCCTTTTTATCGTAGTCCTTTCGAGAAAAAACAACAATTTCTGTTAAATTAAGCAAAAGTTCCCAATTTTTCCAATTATGCAATGTAATTAAGTTATCGGAGCCAATTATTAAAAAAAAAATATTTTTTTTATTTCTTTTTTTTAAATATTTTATTAAATTAATAGTGCGTGTTGATTTTATTTTCTTTTCAAAATATTTAATCTTTATTTTTTTTACTTTGCTTGTTATAATTTTACTTTTCTTAATTCTTTCAGAGATTGAGAAAAGTGTTTTACTCTTAAGTGGATTTTTTTTTGTTACACACCAATAAATTTTATCTAAAAACAATTTTTTTATTGCTATTTTAGAGATTTCCAGATGCCCACGATGTGGAGGATCAAAACTCCCACCAAAAATTCCAATTCTTTTATTTCTAGATATAATCATTTTGATTACGACCTAGCAATACCTTTTCCAGTCACAATATACTTGTATGATGTTAGTTGATTAACTCCAACTGGTCCTCTTGGCGATAGTTTACTTGTTGAAATTCCAATCTCTCCTCCAAACCCAAACTCACCACCATCAGCAAATTGAGTAGAAACATTATGCATGGCAATTGCGCTATTGACACCATTTAAAAATACTTCTGCAGTTTTAAAATTATTCGTTATAATACCATCGGTATGCATCGTGCCATATTTTAATATATGGTTTGTGGCCTCATGAACCCCATTCACTGATTTAATAGAAATTTTTGCATCTAAATATTCAGTCTTCCAATCAATTTCTTTTGCTAATTTATATTTATTTTTAAACAAATTATTAATTTTTTTATCAACAACTACTTCACAGCCTAATGACCTTAGTTTTTTTATAATTGGAACAGCATGTTTTTTTAAAGCCTTAAAGTCTATTAATAAGGTTTCTACAGCTCCACATATACTTGTTCTGCGCATTTTAGCATTAGCAACTAATTTTACGGCCATAGTTGTGTCCGCATCACAGTCTACATAAATATGACAAAGACCTTCTAAGTGTCCAATCACGTGAATCCTTGATAGTTGTTCAACTTTTTTTACGAGTTCTTTACCGCCTCTAGGCACGATTACATCAATATATTTTGACATATTAGATAAAAGATAATTTACAACATTTCTATTTTTGTCTTCAATAAACTGAATACAATTTTGGTCAACATTATTTTTTTTTAAAGATTCTCTAAAAAGATTAGCTAGTATTTTGTTTGAATTATAAGCTTCTGATCCTCCTCTTAGTATTCCACAATTACCAGATTTTAGGCATAATGCTGAGACATCAGCAGTCACATTTGGCCTACTTTCATAAATTACCCCTATTACCCCTATCGGTGTAGTAACTCTTTTTATTTTTAATCCACTCGGTCTTTTCCATTCCTCTAAGACTTTATTTAAAGGGTTTTTAAATTTTAAAATTTCATTAATAGAGCTTCTTATTTTTTCTATTCTTTTTCCATCTAACACGAGTCTATCTACAAGATGTTTTCTTTTTACGATTTTAACATCTTTCACATTCTCATGAATAATTTGTTTTTTATTTTCTAGTAAAAGTTTATTGTAGCTTAAAAGCACTTTATTAATTTTGTCTCCACTCAAACTATTAAGCACAGTAAAGGCCTTTTTGGCATTTGTACCAATTTTTTTCAATTTTCTCATAATATTACAATGTCATTTTTATGTACAATTTCAGATTTACTTGCATAGCCAAGAATATTTTCTATTTGATTACTCTGCAAGCCTTTGATTTTGTTGATTTCATCAGAAGTAAAAGAAGATAACGCTCTCGCAATATCAGTATTATCATTTACAATAAGTATGTTGTCACCTTTTTTAAAATTCCCCGTCACTTTAATTATGCCAGCAGGCAATAAGCTCTTTCCAGACCTTAATGCTTTAGACGCACCTTCATCTATATAAATTTTAGCAGAGGAAGATAACGAGCTTATTATCCATTTTTTTCTAGCATCTAAATTTGAAATTTTTGGCCTAAACCATGTGAATAGTTTTTTGTCTATAATTTTTTGTATAGGATTAAAATTTTTTCCATTTGCAATCAACATATTACACCCAGCATTCATGCAAATTTTTGCGGCCTCCAATTTTGTTAGCATTCCACCTGAGCCATAGGTGTTAATTGTTTTTTTTACTAAAGAAAAAATGTTTTCATTTATAATGTCTACTTCTTTAATTAAATTTTTTTTATTTGAAACATTCTCATATAAACCATCAACGTCAGAAAAAATTATTAATAAATCTGCACCTATAATTTGAGCTACTCTTGCGGCCAATCTATCATTGTCTCCATATTTAATTTCAGAAGTGGCTGTAGTATCGTTCTCATTAACTATAGGTACCGCGTTTAACCTGAAAAGGTTTTCGAACGTCCTTCTAGCGTTTAATGCTCTTCTTCTTTGCTCTGTGTCATCTGGTGTTATTAAAATTTGACCAATTTTAATTTTGTTCTTCTCAAATAGTTTTTGAAATTCATTAATTAAATGAATTTGACCTATAGATGCAACTGCCTGCTTCATTTCAATTTTTACTTTTTTATTTTTTATTTTTAAATAACTTTGTCCAAGAGCAATAGATCCAGAAGAAACAATGACTACCCGTTGTTTATTTTGCCTTAGTTTTTTGATATCTTGTATTAAACTTAAGAGCCATTTTTTTTTAAACTTGCCCTTATCGTCAACAATAGTGGATGAACCTAATTTTATAACTATTTTTTTAGCTTTACTTATTTGCATTTTTTAATAATATTTTCCTTAAATTCATTAATTTTTTATCTGTCATAACTGAAATTACTTCATATTTTTTCTTAATCTTTGTTTTAAAAGTTTTTAATTTTTTTTCTATTTCTTTTTTTTCAAACAAATCAGATTTATTAAATACAATAATCTCTTTCTTTTTAGTTAGAATTTTATCATATTTAGATAGTTCATTTCTTACTTTTAGATAGTTCTCGATAAGTTTGTCTTCTGACAAATCTATTAAATGCAACAATACTTCACATCTTTCAATATGACGAAGAAATTTATCACCTAGGCCAGTACCCTCATGCGCACCTTCTATCAAGCCAGGTATATCCGCTAGTGTAACTTCTTTATCATCATAATAAGAAACACCAAGATTAGGATCAATGGTAGTAAAGGGATAGTTGGCTATCTTAGGTCTCGCACGAGTTATTGCTGCAAGCAAACTTGATTTTCCTGCATTTGGCATTCCTATTATTCCTATGTCTGCAATAACTTTTAGTTGGAGCCATACCCAAAACTCTTCTCCTACTTTTCCATTGGTTTTTTTTGTTGGGGCCCTATTAGTTGAGCTTTTAAATCTGACATTTCCTAAACCATGATTGCCACCCGCGGCTACTAAATATCTTTCTTTATTTTTTACAAAATCATAAATTAGGGTATTATTATCTTCTTCATAAATTTGTGTTCCCACTGGAACTTTTATTATTAAATCTTTTCCTCCTGCTCCAGTTCTTTTTCTTTTGGTTCCTATGGAACCATTCTCTGCTCTAAAATGTTGAGCATATCTAAAATCAATTAATGTGTTTAAATTTCTTTCTGATTCAAAAATAACAGAACCGCCATCCCCGCCATCTCCACCATCAGGCCCCCCATACTCAACAAACTTTTCTCGCCTGAAGCTTGCAGAACCGGATCCTCCATTACCAGCTTTAATATAGATTTTGGCTTGATCTAGAAATTTCATTGTAGATTTTAAAATAAATAACTAAGGTTATTTATACTTTTAATTAGGGACAACAGAAACAAAAGTTCTGTTTAATTTAGATTTTTTAAATTTAACTTTACCTTTTATTAAAGAAAATAGTGTGTGATCAGTACCCATCCCGACATTCTCCCCAGGATGAATGCGTGTACCTCTTTGTCTTACTATAATATTTCCTGGTATAACTACTTGATCACCATATTTTTTAACTCCAAGCCTTCTGCCCGCACTATCTCGGCCATTACGCGATGAGCCACCAGCTTTTTTTGTTGCCATTTAGTTTCCTATTTCTTTAAATCTTTTTTAGTATTTATTTTTTTTTGTCTTTTTGTTTTTTTAGGTTCTATAACTTTTTTTTCTTTCAGCTCGATTGGTTTTGCTTCAGCTATAATTTTACCATCTTTTGAAAGTATTTTTGTAATTTGAATTTTTGAGTGTCTTTGCCTATGTCCATTTGTTTTTCTTGAATGCTTTCTTCTTCTTTTATGAAAAATTAGAATTGTTCTATCTTTAACATTGTCTAGGAGTTTAGCTTCGACAATAGCACCAGTAACATTCGGACTTCCAATTTCTGTATTTTTACTATCATTTAACAAAAGAACATTTTTAAACTGAATGGTTTTACCCACCTCAACGTCCAACTTTTCTATTTCTATAATTTTACTAGCAGATGCTTTATATTGTTTTCCACCAGTCTCAAATATTGCAAATGACATAAATTTCCTTTTTATTAAATTAAAGCAATATAACTTGAAAGAATTTCAAGTCAAGGTGATAGAAGTTAAAAAATATCCTTTAAATTACGAAGTTTTTTAAACACTTCTAACTCATTTGAATTTTCCATATCAAGAGATTTTTTTACCTCTGTATTATCACAACGTAGAAAAATGTTTGTATTTAACTCTTCTTCGATGGTTATAGGTATAGTTGGTTGCTTCCGAAGTAACCTCGATGTTATCCATTTTTTTTTCTCTTCTAATTTATTATTCATTTCATATTTAATGCAAAAATCTAAATTTTTTTGAGTATATTCATGACCACAATAAATTTTAGTATCTTTTGGTAATTTTTTTATAAGATTAAGTGACCTCAACATTTCTAAGTGTGTACCTTCAAAAACTCTACCACAACCTAGTGAAAACAAAGTGTCACCAGTAAAAACAACTTTCTCATTTTTTGAATAAAAACAAACATGACCACTAGTATGACCTGGTATAAAAAAAATTTTAAAATCTATATTTCCTAGTTTAAAATTCTCATTATCAGATAATTTTATATCTAAACCAGGAATTCTTTTTTCATCTTTATTAGAACCAATAATTTTAGCATTATATTTTTTTTTTAAATCTAAATTTCCTCCAATATGATCAAAATGATGGTGAGTATTAAGAATATAATCAATTTTTTTAAATTTTTTTTTGATAAAATTATTAACAGGTTCAAATTCTGAAGGATCAATTACAGCAACAGTATTTGTTTCTGTATCATGAATTACAAAGCTGTAATTATCTTGCAGGCACGGTAAGATATTTATATTCAACATTTAACTAATCAGAAATATACCAACCTCGGATAGAAAGTTTTTCATTTCTAAATTAATTCTGTTTATAGAAGATATTTTTTCATTATTAATACCAATAATTCTATCCATTTTAATTTTTCTTTTATCACAAAACTGGTAAAAATCTTTTATAGAGCACATATGTAAATTAGGGGTGTTATACCAAAAATTTGGAAGAGATTTTGTGACAGGCATTTTTCCAAAAAATAATAAACTAGTTCTAATTTGCCAGTAGCCAAAGTTAGGTATAGAAATTATTACTTTTTTTCCTATTCTTAATAATTCGTTTAGAACATTTTCTGGTTGATAAAATGCCTGAAGAGTTTGACTCAAGACAACAAAGTCAAAGGCTTTATCAGGAAATTGACCAAGTTCAGTTTCAGCATTTCCTTGAATTACAGATAGACCTTTAGATATACATTGTTTAACCTTATTTTCTTCAAGTTCAACACCTCGCGCATCAATATTTTTTTGTTTGATAAGAGCTTCAATTAAGGTCCCATCTCCACAACCTACATCCAATACTCTAGATTGAATGGGAAGCAAATTTGCAATTATTTTGAATTCATTTTTCATTTTTAAATATTTCAAAACTAGAGTCTAAAAAACCTTTAAGAGTTTCTAAGAATTCTGGCTCGTTAACTAAGAAGGAGTCGTGGCCTTTGTCTGTGTTTATTTCAGCAAAAGCAACATTGGTACCTGATGCGTTTAAAGCAATTACAATATCTTTACTATTCTTTGTTGGATAAAGCCAATCTGAAGAAAACGATATAATCAGAAATCTAGTTTTATGTCCTTGAAATGCTTCGACCAATCCATTTTTGAATTGCTTTGATAGATCGAAATAGTCCATGGCTCTCGAGATGTACAAATAAGAATTTGCATCAAATCTGTCTACAAATACCTTACCTTGGTGTCTTAAATAACTTTCTATTTGAAAGTCAGCATCGAAAGTAAATTCATAGTCTTTTTTTTCTTGTAGCTTTCTCCCAAATCTTTCTTGCAATCCTTTGTCTGACATATAAGTAATATGAGCGGCCATTCTTGCTACTGCCAAACCGTTTTTAGGAGTTTTTTTATCTTTGTAGTAGTTTCCCTTGTTCCATAATGGATCTGACATTATTGCTTGTCTGGCTAATTCATTTAATGCTATTTGTTGAGCATTATGACTTGCTGTAGATGCTATCGGAACCGCTGAAAAAGTTTTATTAGGATATAGGGCACAAAACTGCAGAAGTTGCATTCCACCCATTGAACCACCTAAAACGCTCAAGAGTTTTTTTATATTAAAGTGTTCTAGCAAAGGCTCTTGTGCTCTAACCATATCTCTTATTGTAATTACTGGAAATTTTAAACCATAAGGTTCATCATTAATATCATTAAGATTTTTGGGTCCAAATGAACCCATACATCCACCTAGAACATTTGCACAAATAATAAAATATTTTTCTGTATTAACAGCTTTTCCAGGGCCTACAGCTGTATTCCACCAGCCACCTTTATTCGTAACGGGATTAGTTCCCGAAACAAATTGGTCACCAGAAAGGGCATGAAAAATTAGAATTGCATTATTTTTTTTTTTATTTAGTGCACCGTAAGTCTCATAAGCTATAGGAAAATTTTTTATAGTTTGACCGCAATCTAGCTTTAGTGGTTTTGTTATAGTTATTTGCTTTAATTTTTCAATTTTATAGTTCATATAAAAAAAAACCCAGCTAATCTGGGCAGAGCCCTATTTAGCGAATTTTATTATGCGCCCGCAATTTGGTTAAATCAGCGCTACAAACTTGTACTAAATCGATAGAAAGTTGTCAATTTTATAAGAAATTAAAATGAATATAGAAATAATTAAGCTTTTTAGATAAGACTTAAATAAATTATGAAATTACCTAAAGCTAAAATTATTAATGCTGGAAAATATGTTCCTGGATTAAGCTTATTTAAGCAGAAGTTTGCTAAAATAAAATTATCTGCAAATGAATCTGCATTAGGGCCAAGCCCAAAAGCAGTAAAAGAATATATTAAAGTTTCAAAAAATTTTAAAAGGTACCCGGACTCAGACGGAACATTTCTAAGAAAAGTAATAGCAAAAAAATTTAAACTAGATCAAAGTAGAATAATTTTAGGTAATGGTTCAGATCAAATTTTTGAATTAATTTGTAAAGTTTTTCTTAGTAAAAATGATGAAGTTATTGTTTCAAAGTATAGCTTTATTATTTATAGGATCTACAGCAAACTTAATTCTGCGCGAATAATTTACTCACTGGAAAATAAATTTACATCTTCAGTAAATAATATACTTTCATGTGTAACTAATAAAACAAAAATTGTTTTTATTGCAAATCCTAACAATCCTACAGGAACGTATATTAGCAAAAAAGAAATATTGAGATTAAGAAAAAAACTAAGGAGTGATATCTTATTAGTTGTTGATGATGCGTACTTTGAGTATATGAATTTTAAAGATTATGAATGTGGGCTAAAACTATTCTCTAAATTTAAAAATGTTGTTATAACTAGAACATTCTCAAAGATATATGGTTTAGCGGGATTAAGAATTGGGTGGGGATACGCATCTAAAAATATAATTAATTCATTGTATAAAATAAAACCTCCTTTCAATGTTAATCGCTCAGCATTATTCACGGCTGCAGTCGCAATAAAAGACACAGTTTGGTTGAATAAAGAAATCCGGCACGTAAGAAAGTGGTCTAAAAAATTTTATGAGATTTTTAAAGAATTAAACATTCATACAAATAGAACTAGTGTAAATTTTGCATTAATTAACTTTGATAGAGTTAAAAAATCATCAAAACAAGTTTTTAACGCTCTTGCTGAAACAGGAATTTTATTGAGGCAAATGGATGTATACTCAATAAAGAATTCTTTAAGAGTTACTGTTGGTAGTAGTAAAGAAAACTTAAAATTAATAATTGAATTAAAAAAAATCCTTAATGTTTGATACTATTTCTATAATTGGTTGTGGCCTGATAGGATCTTCAATATTAAGGGCTATTAAAAGTAAAAATCTAGCAAAAGAAATTAAGCTTTTTGATCAATCAAAAGAAGTTACTACATATTTAAAAAAAGAAAATATATGTACAAATTCATATAATGATATTCGTCAGTGTGTTGTTGATTCCGATTTAATAATTATTGCAACACCCCTAAGTAGCTATAAAGAAATTATCTTATCGATAAAAGATAGTTTGAAAAAAAATGTTATTTTGACTGATACAGGATCTGTCAAAAAAGAAGTTATGAAAATAATTCATAATCTCAATTTAACAGATGTTCACTGGATACCTTCGCACCCAATTGCAGGAACTGAAGAAAGTGGGCCAAAAGCAGGGCATGCTAAAATGTTTGAAAATCGTTGGTGTGTTATTTCTCCCCCTAAAGATTGTTCAGAGGAACCGATAAAAAGCTTAAAAGCTTTGTGGGAAGCAATAGGTAGTAAAGTTAAAATTATGACACCAGAAGAGCATGATGAAATTTTATCTTTAACTAGTCACTTACCACATGCGATAGCCTATAATGTTGTAAGAACAGTAACTAGCGTTGAAGATAAATTAAAGCAAGAAGTAATACAGTATAGCGCTGGAGGTTTGAGAGATTTTACAAGAATAGCGGCATCAAACCCCCTAATGTGGAGAGATATTTTTTTAGATAATAGTGAAAATTTGTCTAAAGGTATTGATAGTTTTATCGAAAAACTTAACGAATTAAAAAAAGCTATAAATGAAAAAAATGGAGACAAGCTTTATCAAATTTTTAATTCTACTAAAGAAGTAAGAAAAGAAATCATTAAAGCTGGACAGGACACGAACAAGCCAGATTTTGGCAGAAAAAAAGATTAAGAATATTTTTCAGTTTCGGAGTAAATTTTTTCTTCTAAAATTTTGAGAAAAATAGTCTTTTCTAAACCAGGCTCAATTGGATCTAAAAAAGAAATATGAATATCACCCGGGTACTTTAAGAAACTATTTTTTGGCCATATTTTTCCAGAGTTTAAAGCAACAGGTATACAAGGTAGTTTAAGAGAGTCATAAATTCTGCCCACACCTTTTTTAAAAGGACTTCTATCGTCAAATTTAACTCTTGTACCTTGTGGAAATATTAAAAGAGGACGGTTGTATTTTTGAATAGTATTTTTTATTTTATCGAAAAAATTTAAATTTTCTTTTGTTGTTGTTCCTCTAACTATTTCGATTGATCCAATTTTTTTTAAATACCAACCAAATAAAGGTATTCTTAAAAGTTCTTTTTTTAAAATAAACACAGGAAAGCTCAATGGAGCCTGAAGAACAAAAGTTTCAAACATAGATTGATGTGCAGAAGCTACAAAAAACCTTTCTACTTTTTGTAAATTTTCTAGACCATGAAATATGACTTTAGTATTTAGGATTAATCTCAAAAGCAGAATTATGTAATATGCTAAAAATTTTCCACAATATAAAGTAAACTTAGCAGGCAAAATTAAAGCAGGTAAAGCTGCAATAAAAACTATAATTATACCAACGTACAAAAAAATATTAAAAAATAAAGATTTTATAAATTGCATTAAGAGTTTATTAATTTTAATAAATCTTGCTTCTTTCTAATGATTTTAAAACTATTTTTGCTGGTTAAGATCTCCGCAATAAGGGGCTTGGTATTATAGTTAGAAGATAAAGAAGAACCATAAGCACCTACATTTGTTATAGCAACAAAGTCACCTTCATTTATTTTTTGATACTTCTTGTATTTTACAAATTTACAAGAAGTTTCACAGATTGGGCCAACAAATTCTATAGGTTCTAGGCTTTTTTTATTTGTCTTAATAATTGGCACAATGTCATGTTCAGCATCGTATAATGCGGGTCGCATAAAATCGTTCATACCCGCATCAATAATTATAAAATTTTTATTTAAACCTTTTTTAATATATTGAATTTTACTAACTAAAATTCCAGTGTTGCCAATTAGAGATCTGCCGGGTTCAAAAATAATATCACAATTTAATTTTTTTTTAAAATTATAAACAAGTTTTGCATAATTATTTAAATTAATCTGTTTATCTTTTTTGTTATATTTAATTCCAAAACCACCACCTAGATCTACATACTTTAGCTTTATATTTAAGTTTTTAAAAACTTTTGAAAGAATATCCAATGTTTTTTTATAAGGCATGTCAGATAAAATTTGGCTACCTATGTGTACACTTACCGCGTCAATTTTTAAATTTTTAAATTGTTGAATGTTTTTATAGAAAGAAGAAAAGTTTTTTATAGATACCCCAAATTTATTTTCAGCTTTACCCGTAGAAATTTTTTTGTGTGTTTTAGCATCCACATTTGGATTTATTCTAAAGCCAATAGGTATTATTTTATTAATTTTTTTACCTATTTTATTTATTAAGATTGCTTCACTTTCAGATTCAGCATTTATTAATAATATTTTTTTTCTAATAGCTAATTTTAATTCTTCTTCTGTTTTCCCCACACCTGAAAAAACAATTTTATTTGGTTTTATTCCAGCCTTTAAAGCTTTTAAAAGCTCCCCACCAGAAACCACATCGGCTCCTGAACCTAATTTTCCCAACATTCTCATAATTGTCAGATTGGTATTAGCTTTTGCAGCAAAACATATAAGTGGACTTATATTTTTAAAGGTTTTAGCAAAATTTAAATAATTTTCTCTTATTTGTTTCTCAGAATAAAGATAAAACGGTGTTTTATTTTTCTTCGTAATACTCAGCACCGAAGTATTTTCTATGAATAATTTTTTTCTAAAATATTTGAATTGAGACATAGAATTTATGAGATAAGTTGAATTTTGTTTGTAATTTTACCCTGGTACTGTGGATCTGATTTTTTTCCACAACCTTCAAAAATTAGCACACTTAAAACTAAAATAAGAAATAGCTTCATTTAATATCCTTTTTATATTTTTTTATCATTTTTTTTATGTTGTTTGAAGAAGTTCCGCCATAAGAATTTTTTGAATTCATCGAATTTTTTACATCAAAAACTTTCAGAACACTCTGATCCAAATCTTTATAAATTTTTTTTAATTCTTCTAAAGAAATTTTATTCAAAGTCTTATCTTTTTTTTCTGCAAAATTTACTAGTTGAGAAGCAATGCCATATGATTCCCTAAAAGTTAATTTTTTTTCTTTCACTAAATAGTCTGCAAAATCTGTTGCAGTTGTGAAGCCCTCATTTGCCATGTTATACATTCTTTCTTTTGAAATTTTTAAATTATCGATCAATTCAAAAGACATTATTAATGTATCTTTCAGAGTATCATAACCTTCAAATACTAAAGCTTTATCATCCTGCAGATCTTTAAAATATGACATTGGCAGGCCTTTCATTATTGTTAAAATAGAGTTTAATTTTCCATAGTTTATTCCAACTCTACCCCTAATTAATTCTGCAGGATCTGGATTTTTTTTCTGAGGCATTATTGACGATCCAGTTAATACACTATCGTTAAAATGAATTAATTTAAAAGCATCAGAATTTAAAATAATAAAATCTTCCGCTAGTCTTGACAAATGCATCGCACAAACAGCTGAAGCATATAAAAAATCAATTGCAAAGTCTCTATCCGAGACTGAGTCAATTGAATTATCGGTAGGTTTTTTAAAACCAAGTTTTTTTGATGTATAATTTCTGTCGATCTTATACGAGGTGCCAGATAATGCAGCTGACCCTAACGGACACTCATCTAAGAGATCTAAATTATTTAAAAATCTTTTCTTATCTCTTTTTAACATTTCGTAATAAGCCAAAAGGTAATGCGCAAATGAGACAGGTTGAGCATTTTTTAAATGTGTAAACCCAGGCATAACTATATTTACATTGTATTCTGCTTTCTTAATTATTATCTTCATTAGAATTGTAATATCTTTTAAAATGTCTTTAGAAGATTCTTTTACCCATAATTTAAAGTCTGTTACTACCTGATCATTTCTTGATCTTGCCGTGTGCATGAACCCAGCAGCTGGGCCAATAATATCAAATAATTTTTTCTCTATATTTAAATGAATATCTTCATATTTTTCATGAAATATAAATTTACCTTTCTCAATTTGAGATTTTATTTTTTTTAAACCATTGATAATTTTTTTCCCCTGCTTAGAAGGGATAATTTTTTGTTTAATAAGCATTTCGGTGTGTATAGTAGAAGCAAGGATATCCTGCTTATAGAGTCTCTTATCTACATTAATAGAAGAGCCAATTCTCTGAAAAGATTTAGAGGTTTTACCCTTAAGTCTTTTTGACCACACTGTTTTATTTTTATTTTTCATTTTACTATGTTAGTTGTAATTTAAATTAATATGAAAATTAGTAAATCTTTTAAAATCTATATTCACATATTTGCCATCTTTTTCTTGGCTCAGCAACTATTAGCCGAAACAAATTACTCAAAAAATATAATAGTTCACAAAGAACCCTTAAGTATCAAGGAACTAAAATTTAAAGATTTCAATCTCAATGACGTGGACTTAACCAATAAAAAAGGCAATATCATGATATTAAATTTTTGGGCAACATGGTGTGTTCCATGTAAAAAAGAAATGCCATCATTAAGCGAGCTATCTAAGCTGTATCCACAGGTAAGTATTTATCCTATAAATTTAGAAAAACCAAATAAAGATAAAACTAAAAAATTTTTTAAAAATTTAAATATTAAAAATCTTAATATCTATTTTGACCCTGAATTTGAACTGGTTAAGTCTTTTAAAATGCGTGGTGTGCCAACAAGTATATTGATAGACAAAAATGGTCAAGAATTTGCAAGAATTCTTGGTGAAGTAAATTTTCTTGAAGAATCTTTTGTTAACTTATTAAAAAAATATCTTTAGTTTTTAAAAAAATATGCAAGAAGCACCAAAATAATAACTGCTATAAATTGCAGAAGAACTCTAAGCTGCATAAGTTTATTTGAATATTTTTTACTAGTCTCTCCACCCTTAAATAAAGTATAAAGACCAAGTATTAAAACTATAGCAACAGAACCTAGTAAAATAAAACCGATGAAATTAAATAAAAAACTAGACATAATAAATTATAACTAACTATCATGAGCTATTCACTAAACACAACTATTTTAGAACCACTTTCTAAAGAAAAACCTAAAAATGCTGTTATACTTTGTCACGGTTATGGTGGAGACGGCAAAGATATTTCTTTGTTAGCAAGTTACTGGAGAGCACATTTGCCAGAAACTTTGTTTATTTGTCCTGATGCCCCAGAAAAATGTGAAGTAAGTCCCTCAGGTTTTCAATGGTTTGATTTAATGGATCAAACACAAGAACAAATTTTAATTAAATCTTTAGTTGCGGAGATAAAACTGAATAAACTTATAGATGAAGTCATGCAGAAAAATGATCTTCAAGGAAAGCAAATTGCCATAGGAGGATTTAGTCAAGGGTGCATGATTAGTTTGCAGACAGGAATTAAAAGAAAAGAAAAAATTAATTCAATAGTAGGATATTCTGGAAAAATAATTGATACCAACCATTTAAAAAATAATATTATTTCTTATCCTAATATTATTTTAATGCATGGAGACAAAGATGAGATTGTTCCAGTAAGTTTCTTACTTGAAGCAATAGAATTTTTTAATAAAAATAATTACAAGATAGAGTCACAAATTTTTAAGAATTGTGAACACCGAATTCCAACTGAAGGATCAAGTCGTGGGCTGGAGTTTTTAAAAAAAAATTTATACTAATAACCAAGAAACTGTAACATTTTTACAACTTGATATCGTTTGTTTATTCGGTTAACTTTTTGATATGATTATATCAGCAAACGAAAAAGTACCTTTAGAAAAGTGTCCTGCGTTAGTTTTAAATGCTGATTTTAGACCCTTAAGCTATTACCCTTTGTCCCTATGGTGCTGGCAGGATGCTGTCAAATCAGTTTTTTTAAACCGTGTAACTATAGTTTCAAATTACAAAAGAAAGATCCGAAGTCCTTCATTCGAAATGAATTTGCCAAGTGTTATTGCACTTAAAAGTTTTATTAAACCATCTGAAAACCCAAACTTTACAAGATTTAATGTTTTTTTAAGAGACAAATTTACATGCCAATATTGTGGGGATATGCGTAACCTAACATTTGACCACTTACTGCCAAAATCAAAAGGTGGTCTGACGGACTGGGAAAATGTTGTCACAGCTTGTTCAACTTGTAATGTGCAGAAAGGTGGAGAGCTTTACAAAAATTGTGGTTTAATACTTATCCGGCTCCCATTTAGGCCTTCAGTAGATGACCTTCATAAAAATGGAAGAAATTTTCCACCTAACTTTTTACACGAAAGTTGGATGGATTATTTATATTGGGATATAGAATTAGAACCTTAATTATATTTTTTTAGAAATTTTAATTGCTATTCTTGATGATATTTTAATAACCTTATCCAATAAACCATACAAACCATCTTTAGTGGCCCCACCTTCATACGCTATATCTTTGTGAGCTAATTCGTCATCTCTAAATTTTGTTATTTTTTTTTTTAATTCTTTTTCATCTTCATGCAGTGAATATG
>Ga0308004_10000425_pt1 | contig 20016 bp, 24 predicted proteins | sample Neamet38_FD_203156 | JGI IMG/M metagenome (GOLD analysis project Ga0308004, IMG submission 203156) | Marine microbial communities from water near the shore, Antarctic Ocean - #38 | ecosystem: Environmental > Aquatic > Marine > Unclassified | place: Southern Ocean | collected 2014-06-06 | reverse complement strand
TAATGTCAGGATCGCCCATAACTTTTAAAGGCCAACATGTATTTAATGCTTTATTATTAACTTCAATCATAGTTTTAACTTACCTATTGTGCTCAACACAGTTGTCTAATTATTTTTGGATATTATTAGCAGTTTCATTTTTGATAGGATTTTTATTGATTATTCCAATTGGTGGAGCAGATATGCCGGTAGTAATTTCTATGTTAAATTCTTACTCTGGATGGGCAGCAGCTGGAATTGGATTTACTCTAGAAAATAGTGCGTTAATTATAACGGGAGCTCTAGTAGGTTCTTCGGGTGCAATATTATCATATATAATGTGTAAAGGGATGAACCGCTCTTTCTTCAATGTAATTTTAGGAGGATTTGGAGCGGCAGAGCAATCAACATCTTCCCAAGATAAGGAACATAGACCAGTAAAAAGTGGTAATGCGGAAGATGCAGCCTTTTTAATGAAGAATGCATCCTCTGTCATAATTGTTCCAGGTTATGGAATGGCGGTAGCTCAAGCACAGCATGCACTAAGGGAAATGGTTGATACACTTAAGAAGAATGACATCAAAGTAACCTACGCTATTCATCCCGTAGCAGGAAGAATGCCGGGGCATATGAATGTATTGCTGGCTGAAGCAAATGTACCTTATGATGAAGTTTTTGAATTAGAAGAAATTAATAATGATTTTGCCAATGCAGATGTTGCATTTGTAATAGGTGCAAATGATGTAACTAATCCTGCTGCAAAAAATGACCCACAGAGTCCCATCTACGGAATGCCAGTTTTAGATGTTGAAAAGTGTAAATCTGTATTATTTGTAAAAAGAAGTTTATCGCCAGGTTATGCTGGTATTGATAACGATTTGTTTTATAAAGAAAATACTTTAATGCTGTTTGCTGATGCAAAAAAGATGACTGAAGATATCACTAAAAACCTCTAAAATTTAATCAGCTTTTGTTATATGTGCATTATAAAACAAATTAAGATCAAAAGATTTTATCCTAAACGGCAAATAATATCCTGTTAAGGAATTTCCATAATTGTAATTTAAAATAGCAGATAATCCAAATATAGAATTAACATGTTCAGTTGCATTCATGTAATCAAATTTTTTAGAAGAAATTCTATAATTCTTTTTAAGAGAAAATAATCTTAAATAAAGTCTCCCAATTCTAAAAAGTAAACCTGGATCTGTTGGGAGTGAAATAGATAATATTCCTCCTTTTTTTAACTTTTTCATCATTTCATGCAAAAATCCCTCTGGATTAGTTATATGTTCTAAGCAATGAGAAATTATTATTCTATCAAAATATTCATTTTCATAAGGAAGTGTTTTTCCATCATAAATAGTAAATTTTACTTTAGGGTTATTCTGATATTCTTTGAAGGTAGTTTTTGATGTTTCAGCAATATGATATTCGTCATAATCGTGTTTGATAAATTTATAATGTGGAGCGCTACCAGCACCTATCTCAAGCACTTTATTTAAGTTCTCTGGAAAATTAAAATGTTCAAGTTGTTTATGACAATGATTCATAAAAAAACCCATTAACCCTGAATAGGCGTGATCATTATATCTAGAGGTTAAATCTTCAAATATTTCTTTTTTAAACATATTTTTTTATAAACTAATAGAAACAGTATCTCAAATAATAATGTAGTAAGATTGTCTCTAAACTTATAAATTTATTATAAATCAAAATGGTGTTGTTGGGATTGGTTGCGGGGGACGGATTTGAACCGCCGACCTTCAGGTTATGAGCCTGACGAGCTACCAGACTGCTCCACCCCGCGGTATATTTAAATTCTATTCTTAAGTTTGTTGAGTTTTTTAACTCTTTTAATATTTTCCTGAAGAATTCTTTTTTTTTTCTCAGAAGGTTTTTCATAAACGCTTTTAAGTTTTACTACTTTAAAAAAACCATCACGTTGAAGTTTTCTTTTCAGAACTCTTAACGCTTGTTCAATATTGTTGTCTTTAACTTCTATTTTCATAAATCCCTTTAAAAAAGTGAGTAATTATCACTATAAAATTTTGATGTCTATTAAATTTATTCATTATTTGAAACTTCTCTTGTTTGTTTGGCTTTTTCTTTTTCTTTCTTTTCTTTTTTTATTCTTCTCTCAGCTTTTTCAATAGCTTCAACTAAACTTTTTTGGGTAAAAAGCCCTAAAGCAACAGGATCCTTTGGATTTAAATTATTATAATTCCAATAACTTTTATTCTTAATCGATGTTACCGAACCTTTGGTGACACCAACTAATTTTGCTATTTGTGAGTCTTTTAGTAATGAGTGGTGTTTAATCAACCATAAAGCTGAATCTGGCTTATCTTGTCTCTTAGATAAGGGTATATATTTTTTAACTTTTTTATCCTCGCTTGATATTTCAATATCTGTATTTTTAATCTGTAGATCTCTATTTTCATCGCTTGATGATTGTTCAATTTCTTCTCTCGTTAGTTGACCAGATATAATTGGGTTATAAGCCATTATTCCCTTTGCAACCTCTCCATCGGCTATACCTTGAACTTCCACTTCGTGTAAATTACAGAATTTAGCAATCTGTTTAAATGAAAGTGTTGTATTCTCTACTAGCCAAACAGCAGTCGCCATAGGCATTAGTGGTATGTTAGACATTTAATCCTTTTTTTCTGATCTAAAATTTTGAAACTTTTTATTAAACTTACTTACACGACCCTTATCCATCAATTTTTGTTTACCACCAGTCCAAGCAGCATGTGATTTAGGATCAATTTCTAATTTTAGAACTTCTCCTTCTTTCCCCCAAGTTGATCTTGTTTCGAATTGAGTTCCATCAGTCATTTCTACTTTAATCGTATGGTAGTTTGGGTGTATATCTTTTTTCATATCGAGACTTATAGCAAAAGAATGTTATAAAACAATTAAAAGTTCTTTAATTTTTCAAGCATTTTATCATTAATTGCTGTGCTAGAGGTTCTTATTTGTATATTTTTATTTTTAGTAAGGTCTATTTCATTAATCATGCCACCAGCTTCTTTTATAATTATTATTCCAGCAGCTATATCCCATAAATTTAAGTCATTTTGAAAATAACCATCATATCTACCAGCAGCAACATAAGCCATATCAAGTGCCGCACTACCAGATTTTCTTAAGGGTAAATCGATATCAATTTTTGATATTCCACCAGTCGCAAATAGACAGCTGTTCAATTCTCTTTTTTTTGAAACTCTAATTCTTTGATTGTTAAAAAAAGAACCATTTTCTTTTTCAGCATAAAACATCTCATCTTTTATTGGATCATAAATTAATCCTGAAACTATTTCATCTCCAGATTTTAGTGCAATTGATATTGCAAAGTGGGGAACACCATGTAAAAAATTTGTAGTACCATCAATAGGGTCTATAATCCAAATATTATTCTTATCTTTATTTATTTCTGAACCATCCTCTTCACTGATAATTGAGTAGTAAGGCCTTGCTTTCTTTAATTCTTCAATAATTATTTTTTCTGCTTTTAAATCTGCATTTGAAACAAAATCTGTAGGACCTTTGATTGAAACTTGCAGCTTTTCTATTTCTCCAAAGTCTCTAATTAGAGCCCTAGATGCTTTTTCAGCAGCCTTGATCATGATATTAAGATTAGCCGATATTGATTGCATGAGATTTATATTTTTTTTATATATTCCATTGTTCTGGTATCAACTATAATTTTATCTCCACTATCAATAAAGGGAGGTACCTGAATATTTATTCCATTATCTAAAGTTGCAGGTTTATAGGAAGAGGAAACTGTTTGACCCTTAAGCGCCACATCGGTTGTTTCAATTACACATGTAACTTGATTGGGTAGTGCTACCATTAATGGCTCTTCGTTATAAAAGCTAATGCTTACTTCTAGGTTCTCAGTGAGCATTTTACCTTTATGACCAACAACTTCCTTTTTAATATTAATTTGTTCATAAGATTTAGGATTCATAAAGTGATAATCTGCTTCATCCTCATAAAGATAATTAAATTTTGTTTCATCTAATGATGCTTTTTCCACAGATTCACTTGATCTGAATCTTTCATTTAATTTTGTATTTTTATTTACACTTTTCATTTCAACTTGTGCAAAAGCCCCACCTTTACCAGGTTTAACGTGTTGTGTTTTTAAGACTTGCCAAAGATCATTTTTGTATTCAATTAACATTCCAACCCTAATTTCACTTGCGTATAATTTCATTTTAATTTTTTTATAGCTTCTAATGGTTTGTATTTTTTATTACTCCAAACGTAGCCTGAAATAGCTAAAAAGTTAGCTTTATTCAATAAAAGTTTTTTATAATTATTAAGTTTTATGCCACCAATTGCCACTATTGGCAGCGATGTTATTTTTTTAACAGTTTTTAATATTGCTAAACTAGCTTTATATTTAACTATCTTAGTTTTAGATGAATAAAATGCTCCAAAAGCCAAATAATCAGCACCATCCACAATGGCACTCTTTGCTAATTTAATTGAATTATGACAGGTAATACCAATAATTTTATTCCCCATTATTTTCCTTGCGCTGGTGATAGTCATATCTTTTTGACCTAGATGACAACCATCAGCATCAAGTTTCTTTGCCAGTCTTGGATCATCATTCACTAGAAATTTAACTTTATATTTTTTACAAATCTTTTTTATTCTTTTCCCAATTAATAATTTATTTTTGTCAGTTTCTTTTTTTAATCTTAACTGAAAAAAACTAACACATTGAGTTTTTAATATTAAATCTAAGTTTGTAAAAAAATTATTATTTATAATCTTGTTAGGAGAAATTAAATAAACAAATTTCTTATTTGGCTTATTTTTTTTCAAGTTCTGCAGCCCATCTTCCTTGAGCCGCAAGTGTACACATATTAGCTCTGTGGTTGAAAACTTCTTGTGTGCCTTGAATATCTTTAATATTTTTTCCCCAAAATTTAAGTGCACCTTTTTGTAAGGCTCTGCCATATGAAAAGGTCATAATAAGATTTGTGTCGTTGTATTTATTAATTAAGTTTAAATTTTCAGTTGCTTGTATTTCTGTTTGACCACCCGATAAAAATGCTACTCCTGGCACATCAGATGGAACGTTCTCTTTAAGACATTTTAAGGTAAGTTTAGCAGTTTCTTCACTTGATATGCTTTTATCAGACTTATTTCCTGATAAAATCATATTTGGTTTTAAAATCATTCCAGTTAAATCAATATTATTAAGCATTAATTGCTCAAAACATTCTTTAATAACTTCTGAAGTTTTATTAAAACAATTTTCTGCTGAATGATTTCCATCCATTAAAACTTCTGGCTCTACAATTGGAACCATTCCACATTCTTGAACGAGAGCAGAGTATCTTGCAAGAGCATGTGCATTTGAGTGAATTGATAACTTGCTTGGGTATTTATTTGAAATATTAAAAACTCCTCTCCACTTTGTAAATCTAGCTCCAAGTTGGTAGTATTCTTTTAGTCTTTCTCTTAAGCCATCTAGGCCTTCTGTAATTTTTTCGTCAGGTGAACCTGCTAAAACCTTTGCACCTGTGTCTACTTTTATTCCAGGAATTGCACCCGAAGAAGAAATTAGTTCAGGTATAGTTTTATTTAAATTTGAAGTTTGCTTGATTGTTTCGTCATATAAAATTACCCCACCAATAGAACTCTTCATGCCTTCAGAAGAGAAAAGAGTCTCTCTAAATAAAAGTCTATTTTCTGAAGTCGATGGAACATCTATATCTTCAAGTCTTTTAGTCATAGTCCCTGTGCTTTCATCAGCTGCAAGGATACCTTTACCATTTGACAAAATTTTTAAAGCTATTTTATTTAATTCAGACATATTATTTTAGTGCTTTTATACCAGGAAGTTCTTTTCCTTCAAGAAATTCTAAAAAAGCTCCACCAGCAGTCGAAACAAAATCAAATTCATTAACTGCACCCACACTATTCAATAAAGCAACGGTATCTCCACCACCTGCTACAGAATAAATAGTATTAGCTTTATTTTTTTCTATAATTTTTTTCATAATTTCCAAACTTCCTTTAGCAAAACTTGGATTTTCAAAGTAGCCAGCTGGACCATTCCACAAAATAGTGTTACTTTCTTCAATTATATTGTTAATATTCTTTATTGATTTAGGGCCAATGTCCAAAATTAATTCATCTTCAGAAACATCGTTTAACTCTTTTATTTCTGGTGGCCCATTTAAGTGCTTTCCTACAGTGACATCTTCAGGATAAATTATTTTGCAATTTTTTTTTAATGAAAGTGAAAATATCTCTTCTATTATTTTATTACAATTATCCTCTTGAATAGATTTACCAATATTATGGCCTTTGAATTTGAGCACGTTATTAGCCATTCCACCAACAATTATAATATTATCAAATATTGGTATTAAATTTTTAATAATATTGATCTTAGTTGATATTTTCGAACCACCAATAATACAGGTTATAGGTTTTTTAATTTTGGAAGTAATTTTAGTTAAAGCATCAATTTCTAATTTTAATTGAAGACCTGCATATGAAGGGAGAAATTTTGTAATTTCAAAAATTGAAGCATGTGCTCTATGTGAACATGAGAAAGCATCATTTACATATATGTCAGCTAAACTTGCTAAATGCTTAGCAAATGCTGAGTTATTTTTTTCCTCCTCTTCATAAAATCTAATATTTTCTAGCATTACAATTTTTTCATTTTGATTACTAAAAAGATCATTAGGATTTATTTCTTTAAGGTTTTTGGTGATTAACTTTACACCCTCTTTTAATTTATTTTTTAAATCCTCACATACAGGTTTAAGAGAAAGGCTATTAGTGATTTTACCTTTGGGTCTTCCTATGTGAGATAATATTATGACCTTAGCATTATTCTTTAATAAAAAACTAATAGTTGGAATGATTTTATCTATTCTTGTTGTGTCAGTAATTTTTCTATTATCCAATGGAACATTTAAGTCGAGTCTCAGTAGTATTTTTTTTTCACTAAGGTTTAGTTCATCTTTTATATTTCTCATTAAGAGATTTTATGAAGGTATTCTGCAATATCACACATTCTATTTGAGAAACCCCACTCATTATCATACCAAGCTGAAATTTTTCCCATTTTATCACCAACTACATTTGTTAAAGAAGCATCTATAATTGCTGAAGCTGAGTTGTGATTAAAATCAATAGACACTAGTTTTTCTGTAGTAATTTCCAAAACTTTTTTAGATTGTTTTTTAGAAGCGGCAGCAAAAGCATCATTAATATTTTCTTTTGTTATTTCTTTTTTCGTACAAAAAACAAACTCTATCAATGAAACATTAGGCGTAGGAACTCTCATGGCTACACCTTCAAGCTTTCCTTTTAAAGAGGGAATAATTTCACCAATTGCTTTTGAAGCCCCTGTAGATGTAGGAACAATTGATTGGCTAGCAGATCTCGCTCTTCTTGGATCTTTATGCGAGTTATCTAAAATTCTCTGGTCACTAGTAAAAGCATGAATAGTAGTCATGAATCCTTTTTCAATTTCAAAACTTTTATTTAAAACATTGGCAACTGGTGCTAGGCAATTAGTTGTACATGAAGCTGCTGAGATTATTTGGTCATCTTTGGTGAGTATGCTTTCATTTACACCATATACAATTGTTTTATCTGCATTTTTACATGGAGCCGAAACAATAACTTTTTTTGCTCCATTTTTAATATGTGCTAATAATTTTTCTTTAGAGTTAAATTTTCCAGTACACTCAAAAACATAATCAACATCAAATTTTTTCCAGTTTATATCTTCAATATTAGACTCTTGGGAAAATGTAATTTTATTATTATTTATAATTAGATGATGTTCGTCAAAATTTAAATCTGCATTAAATTTTCCATGAATAGAATCGTATTTTATTAAAGCACAACTTGCCTCAGAATTAGATCGATTATTAATGTGTTTAATTTCTATATTCTTATTTTGGCTTTCGATAATTGCTCGTATTACCATTCTGCCAATTCTTCCCATTCCATTAATTCCAACTTTTACTGTCATATTTAACTTTTTATTAGTTTTTTAGTTTTTTTAGAAATACTTTCAGCTGTTAATCCAAAATATTTATAAATTTCTTTATATGGTGCACTTTTACCAAATGTGTCAATGCCAAAAGTCAAACCTTCTGTGCCAACATATTTTTTCCAACAATCTGTCGATGCCGCTTCAATTGAAACTTTAAACTTCGTTTCACTAAGAATTTTTTCTTTATATAATTTTGATTGTGAATCAAAAAGATCTTGGCATGGTACTGATATAACTTTAGTGTATATTTTTTCTTTGGCTAATTTATGGCTAGTCTCAATTGCTAAATTAACCTCGGAACCACTAGCAAGTATAGTTAAACTAATCTTTTTATTAGTTCTTAACACTTCGTAGGCCCCAAAAGAGCATTTATTTGTATTTGAATATTTTTTTCTAAAAGGGTCAAGGTTTTGTCTGGTTAAAGACAACACACTTGGCGTTCCCGAATCCTTTAATGCTATTTCCCAGCATTCAATAGTTTCCATTCTATCTGCAGGTCTAAAAACATTTAGGTTGGGTATAGATCTTAATCCAGATAATTGTTCGATAGGTTGGTGTGTTGGTCCATCTTCACCCAAACCAATTGAATCATGTGTCATTACATAAATAACACGCAGCCCCATTAATGCTGATAAACGAATTGAGGGTTTACAGTAATCTGAAAATATCAAGAAAGTACCACCATAAGGAATAAATTTACTATGAAGTGCAAGACCATTCATTATTCCAGACATTGCATGTTCTCTAACCCCATAGTGAATATAATCACCACCAAGATCAGCAGGTTTGATAATATTATGATGTTTTGTTTTAGTATTATTGGACCCAGCTAAATCAGCCGAACCACCAATTAAAGTATTGTTTTCTTTAGTAATAGCATTCAGAGTTAACTCAGAAGACTTTCGTGAAGCTAAACTTTTATTTTCTTTAATGGAATTTTTTTTTTCTGATTCTAAAGCTTTAGAAAAGTTATTTTTTAACACCTTGTCTATAGTTTTTTCTTTCTTTTTATAAATTTTGTTCCAACTGGCCTCGAGCTTAATACCTTTGTTGCCAATTTTTTTCCATTCATTTAAAGTATTTTTTGGAATTTCAAAAGGTTTATGCTTCCAGTCCAGTACTTGTCGAACTAGTTTGATTTCATCTTCACCAATAGGACTTCCGTGTGATGAAGCTTTACCCGATTTATTGGGTGAGCCATAACCAATTTTAGTTTTACACGAAATAACGGTTGGTCTTTTTGCAGTTTGAACTTTTTTTAATGCTGTAAAAATTTCTTTTTCATTGTGACCATTAATTAAAACATAATCCCAACCATAACTTTCAAATCTCTTTTTGAAATTATCTGAAACTGCTAGATTAGTTGGTCCATCTATAGATATCGAATTATTATCAAAAAGCATTACTAAGTTTTTTAATTTTAAATGACCTGCTAAACTCATTGCCTCATGACTAATGCCTTCCATTAAACACCCATCACCTGCTAAAACATAAGTTTTATGATTTATTATTTCTTTACCTATTTTTTTCTTTAAAATTTCTTCTGCAATAGCAAATCCAACTGAGTTAGCAATACCTTGTCCAAGTGGACCCGTTGTTGTTTCAATCCCAGTACCAGGCTGATACTCAGGGTGTCCTGCACAAATAGAGTTTAATTGCCGAAAATTTTTAATATCCCTTAAAGAGATACTTTTGTATCCAGTTAGATGTAACAGTGAATAAAGTAGCATAGAGCCATGACCTGCAGATAAAACAAATCTATCCCGATTAAGCCAGTTGGGGTTATTTGGATTAAATTTAAGAAAATTTTTAAATAAAACTGTTACTACATCAGCCATTCCCATGGGCATTCCAGGATGGCCTGAATTTGCTTTTTGGACAGCATCAATTGATAAAAACCTTATTGCGTTTGATAATTCTTTATGTAGTTTGTTCAAAATATCCTATCTAGACTTAGAAGACTCAATTTAATAATATAAATATATATATATGAAAATAGACAGTGAAAAAGAAAAAAAACTTAGTTTTGCCCTTAATAAATTAAAGAGTTTGAATTTACAAAACCCAACGGTAAAGACTAATTTAGAAAATTTAAGCACTCAAAAAAATCAATTAGAAATTGAAAAAAAACAGATTGAAGCAAAATATCAAAATCTAGTAAGAGAACATAAAACTCTTAATCAAAAATTAGATGACATTAGTCATCAAAAAATAGAAGAGCAAAAAAAAGAGACAGAATTTTCAGATAAAATAGATGAATTAAATCAAGAAACAGATACTTTATTAGAAGAAATAGATAAATGGCAAATGTAAATATTAAATTTAATGGAAAAGACTTTCTTCTATCCTGCGATGATGGACAAGAGGAGCATCTAGAGGAATTGTTAACACATATTAATAAAAAATTTACTGATTTAAAAAGTGATCTAGGAAATATAGGTGAGAACAAGCTTTTATTAATTACCTCAGTTCAAATAATGGATGAATATTTTGAAACCAAAAAAAAAGTGGAACAAAAAAAAGATGAATTAAAAAATCTTTCAGAAAAATTTATAGAGTTAAAATCTTTAGTTTATGATTATAGAGATAAAAAAGAAGACGAGATGCAACGGTTATCTAATGATCATGAGGAATTCAAGAAAGAGATAAAAAAGAATAAAGAGGATTATGAGAAAATTATTGAAGAAACAGCAGATGAAATAGAAAGTTTTGTTGAAAAAGCAAATTTAGAAAATCAAGTTCAGTAGGCCTGTGTTAAAATCTAAATTAAGAAAGAAAATTCTTGATATTAGAAAAAAAAATAACAAAAAAAATATTCAAATTAATTTTGATCTAATTACAAGAATTCTAAAAAAAGAAAAATTGACTAAAAAGGTTATTGGTGGGTATTATCCTATCAACTTTGAAGTTGATGATTTAGAGTTGCTAAAAAAATTAGAAAAAAATAAATTTAATATTTCTTTACCAGTAATTAAGAAAAATTTTCAGATGAATTTTTATAAATGGTCATTTTCTGACCTATTAAAAATAAATAAATATGGAATACCTGAGCCAGAAAGTAAAAATATAGTTTATCCAGATGTTTTATTAATTCCTTTAGTAGCATTTGATAAAGATTTAAACAGACTTGGATATGGTGGTGGATATTACGATCGATTGATCACAAAGCTTTCTAAAAAGAAAAAAGTTATAAAGATAGGTCTAGCTTTTTCGATTCAACAGGTAGATAAAGTGCCAATTAATATGCATGATCAAAAACTAGACTATATTGTAACAAATAAATATTTGGTGAAATGAAAATACTTTTCTTAGGTGATGTAGTTGGTATTTCAGGACGTTCGATGATTTTGAAAAATTTACTTTCAAAAATTAATGATAAAAAAATAGACTTTGTAGTTGTTAATGGTGAAAATGCAGCTGACTCTGGTGTTGGACTTACAGAGGAAATTTGTAAAGATTTTTTTAATTGTGGTGTGGATGTTGTTACAACAGGAAATCATGTGTGGGATCAAAAAGAAACAATGTCTCATATTGAAAAAGAAAGCAGACTTCTAAGGCCAAAAAACTTGTTTGAACCATCTCCAGGCAAAGGATTCGGAATATTTACAGCTAAAAATGACATGAAAGTTGGTGTACTTAACTTGATGGGAAATGTTTTTATGAAAAAGTGTGAAGACGTATTTGAAGCTGCTGAAAAATTTACCAAAAGATATAAATTAAAAGAAGATTATGACTTTCTATTGGTTGATTTTCATGGAGAAATAACAAGTGAAAAAGCAGCCATAGGACATTTTTTTGATGGTAAGGCTACATTAGTCGTTGGTACTCACACACATGTACCCACAAATGACGCTAGAGTATTAAAAGGAGGTACCGCCTATCAAACTGATGCAGGAATGTGCGGTGACTATGACTCTGTAATTGGAATGAATAAGGATAATTCAATTAATAGATTTTTTAAAAAAAAATCTACCAAACACTTTCCAGCTATTGGAGAAGCTAGTTTGTGTGGTGTGATTGTAGAATGTGATGTAGAAACAGGACTAGCAAAAAATATAGAAAATTTTATATACGGAGGAGAATTAAAAAATTCTAATTAATTATTATGTCAGGTCACTCAAAGTGGGCAAGTATAAAACATTCCAAAGGTAAAGCTGATAAACAAAGATCTAAAGTTTTTTCTAAGCTTTCAAAAGAAATTAGTGTAGCTGCAAAATTAGGTGATAAAGATCCTGATATGAATCCAAGGCTTAGATCTGCAATTCAAGCTGCAAAATCAGCCAACATGCCAAAAGATAATATTGAAAGAGCAATCGCTAAATCGTCAACTAATACTGAAACAAATTATGAAAATTTAAGATATGAAGGATTTGGCCCAGATAAGATAGCTGTGATTGTAGAGGCATTAACGGACAACAAAAACAGAACAGCTTCTAATATTAGAACTATATTTGTAAAAAATGGTGGAAACCTAGGAACACAAGGCTCGGCGTCACATAACTTTAATCAATTGGGTATTATTAAAATTGATAAAAAAGAAATATCTGATGAACAAATACTTGAACTTGCAATTGAATCTGGAGCTGAGGAATGTATTTCACATAATGATTATCATGAGATTCAATGTGCAATGAATGAGATCTATAACGTAAAAAAAAATCTAGAAAAAACAATTGCAAATTTTATTTCAACTGAAATTGAATGGGTACCTTTAAATAGCGTTGATGTGGCTAAAGATAGGGTTGAAGCTGCAATTAATTTTTTAGAAACTCTTGAAGATGATGATGATGTTCAAAATGTTTATTCAAATATAAATTTTGGAAGTAATTAATGCTTATAATTGGAATTGATCCAGGCATAACAGGTTCTATCTGTTTTTTTGAAGACGGAAGAATAATTGATGTAGTGGAAATGCCAAATATGGCAGAAGGTAAAAAAAATAAGAAACAAGTTAATGGAGCACAAATTTATCATGAAATTTTATTAAGAATTAAAAGTTTAAATAAAGAAGAAATCAAAGTTATTATAGAGCAAGTTTCAGCCATGCCTGGTCAAGGGGTAACTAGTATGTTTAATTTTGGTCAATCATTTGGGATTTTAAAAGGTATATGTTCTGCCATGCAATTACCTATGTATTTTGTAAGACCTGCAAAATGGAAAAAATATTTTGGCCTTATAAACTCTGAAAAAGATGCCAGTAGAACTAAAGCGATAGAGATATTTCCATATTTTTCATCACAATTGTTAAGAAAAAAAGACTCAAATAAAGCTGATGCGATATTGATCGCTAGTTTTTATTACGAAACATACAAATTAGATGAATAAATTAAGTTTAATAAGGTCAAATTCATGACACATTTAAGTGTGAAATCATAAATATGGAAGCTGATATTACATCTCAAGCAGTTGGACTTGCGTCTAATACTGATTTTTCGTTATGGAGCTTATTTATTAGAGCAGACTTTATAGTAAAATCTGTAATACTTATGCTAATTGGTTGCTCTATTTATTCATGGGCAATAATTATTGAAAAATTTAGATTATTTAAAAAGATTAATCTAGAATCGGATGAGTTTGAAGAAAAGTTTTGGAAATCAAAATCAGCTGAAACTTTCTATAATTCTTTACCAGAAAAATTAGAAAATCCCACAGCTTCATTGTTTAAAGATTCTATGCAAACCTTGTTAAAAGCAAAAAGCAAATCCAATCTTAATGAAAGAATGAGTAGTATGCTTGAAGTTAATATTGAAAAACAAATGTCAAAGATTGATAAAGGTTTTACATTCTTAGCAACAGTCGGTTCAACAGCTCCTTTTATAGGGTTATTTGGAACTGTTTGGGGAATCATGAACTCATTTCAATCAATCGCAATTTCAAGGAATACAAGTTTGGCAATTGTAGCGCCAGGTATAGCTGAAGCTTTATTTGCAACCGCATTAGGATTATTAGCAGCGATACCAGCAGTTGTTGCCTATAATAAGTTTAATAATGATTCTAAAAAATATACGCAAAAATTAGAAAACTTTTCTAAAAGATTTTTATCTATAATTTAAATGGCTTTTAAATTTAATCGTTCATCAAAAGAACCTATGAGTGAAATAAATGTTACACCCTTTGTAGACGTAATGTTGGTATTGTTAATAATTTTTATGGTAACAGCACCCCTTTTAACAGTTGGTGTCCAAGTAGATTTACCAGAGAGCTCTGCAGACACATTGCCCGAAGAATTGGAGCCGTTAACTTTATCTATCAATGCTAAAGGAGAAATATTTATCCAAGAATCCAAAGTAGAGTATGATAAAATAACTGCAAAAATTCTAGCTGTATCTAAAAATAGAACAGACACTCGAATTTATGTACGAGGAGATAAATCAATTAACTATGGTAGGGTTTTAGAAATAATGGGAATGTTGTCAGGCTCTGGCTTTACTAAAGTAGCATTAATTTCTGAACCATATAAAGAGAGGTAATAAGGGTGAATAGAAATATTGTTATTTCTTTTGGGCTCCATACCTTGCTTGTTATCATTACAGCCATGAGCTTACCTTTTCTAGCCAAAGAACCAATTGATCTACCACCAATAGTTTCAGTCGAACTCATTCAAATTAGTGACAAAACTAATATCCCTTTTGCACCTAAAGCAAAAAAGATAATTGAAAAAATTAAAGAAAAAGAGAAAGAAAAAAAAATAGTTTCAGAACAGGCCCCACCAAAAATGGCAAAAAAAGAAAAGCAAGATGCAATCCCACTACCTGAAGAGAAAATAGAAGAAATTAAAGAAATTAAAGAAAAAAAACAAAATCCTGAAAAAATAGAAACTGAAGTGAAGCAAGTTTCGGAATTTGAAAAAAAGGACTTATTTAATCCAGATAGTATTGCAGCATTAATCGACAAATCTAAGGTTGAAACTGCTGAAACAAGTAAAAAAACTGAAAAAATAACCCAAGATCAAGATAAGAGCATTGATTTTGGTGGTTTATCTTTAAGCGAAGAGGATGCGCTGAAAGCACAGATTTTTGGATGTTGGAGCATTCCATTAGGGTTACCGTATAATGAAAATTTATTAGTTAGAATTAAGTTACAATTAAAACCAGATGGTTCTATTATGAGATCAGAAATTCTTGATCATGCTAGAATGAACAAACCAGGACAAGGATTTTATAAAGTTTTAGCCGAAAGTGCATTAAGGGCTATAAAACTTTGCCAACCTCTCAGAGTTCCTAGCACGGGTTATGAGAGATGGAAAGAACTACAGTTAAACTTTGATGCAAGAGAAATGTTAGAAGGATAAAAATGTTATTTAGATATTTACTTATATTATTAATTTTATTGCCCCTAAAAGTTTTTGCTTTAATTGAGGTTGATATTACACGAGGAAACCTGAGCCCACTACCAGTTGCAGTTTCTCCTTTATCTATAGATGAAAAGTCAAAAAGTAATTTCAAGAAAATTTTAAAAAAGGAAGACCTTGGATCAGAAATATCTGCAGTTGTAGAAAATAATCTAAGACAGTCTGGTCTATTTAATCCACTTAGTAAAAATGCATTTCTTCAAAAACCTGATATTGCAAATTTAAAACCAAGGTTTGAAGATTGGAATTTAATAAAAGCTCAAGCTTTAATAACTGGCAAGGTCACATTTGTAGATGAAAAATTAAGAGTTGAGTTTAGACTCTGGGATGTGTTAGCTGGAAAAGAAATGATGGCACTAGCATTTACAACTGTTCCAAGTAATTGGAGAAGAGTGGGACATATTATTACAGATAAAGTTTATGAACGTTTAACAGGTGAAAGTGGTTATTTTGATACTAGAATAATTTATGTTTCAGAAGAAGGCCCCAAAACAAATAGAATAAAGAAATTAGCGGTCATGGATCAGGATGGATTTAATAATAAATATTTAACGCTTGGAAATGAATTGGTTTTAACTCCAAGATTTAGCCCAACCAATCAAATGGTAACTTATCTTTCTTATTTTAGAAATTTGCCTAGAGTATATTTATTGGATATTGAAACCGGAATGCAAGAAGTGGTTGGAGATTTTCCAGGCATGACATTTGCGCCAAGATTTTCTCCTGATGGTAAAAAAATTATAATGAGTTTTGCTAAAGATGGAAACTCTGACATATATACTATGGATTTAGAAAATAGAATTGTTGAAAGAATTACCAACCATCCTTCAATTGACACTTCTCCCTCATATTCTCCGAATGGAAAGTATATCACTTTTAACTCTGATAGAAGTGGCTACCAACAAATCTATGTTATGGACAGTAGTGGAAACAATGTAAAAAGAATTTCATTTGGAAATGGTTTATATGGAACACCTGTATGGTCACCAAGAGGAGATTTAATTGCTTTTACAAAGTTACATAAAGGTAAATTTTATATTGGGGTAATGAGAACTGATGGAACAGGTGAAAGACTACTAACTGAAAATTTTTATCAAGAAGCACCATCCTGGTCTCCCAATGGAAGAGTTTTAATTTTTTACAGAGAAACTAAGACCGATTCAAAAGGAGAGGGTTTTTCGGCAAAATTGTGGTCGATTGATCTGACAGGGTATAATGAGAAAATGGTTGCTACTGAAACAGATGCATCTGACCCATCATGGTCGTCACTATTAACGAATTAATGTTAATTTAGGTTGATTTTTACCTTGAAACATCTAATTAGTTGTGAAAAAGTAAGTAATTCAATTAAGGATTAAGGAGAAAAATGAACTTAAGTAAAATTTTAAAAAATGGTTTTTTAGTATTAGTAGCAAGTTTGGTATTAACTGCTTGTGCAACACAAAAAAAGTCAGGGCAAACGCAAGGTGATGTTTACACTGGAACAGATTCGGTTGAGTATTTAGCAAGTGGTGTCAAAGATAGAGTTTTCTTTGCAACAAACGAAACAGTTTTAACAACAGCATCAAGAGAAACTCTAAGAAAACAAGCGGCTTGGTTAAGAAAAAATTCTAAAATAACGATTATATTAGAAGGTCACGCAGATGAAAGAGGTACAAGAGAGTACAACTTAGCATTAGGTGAAAGAAGAGCCAATTCAGCAAAAGACTATTTAATGACTTATGGAATTTCTTCAGACAGAATTTCAGTATTAAGTTATGGTAAGGAAAGACCTGTAGATTCAGGATCTAGCCCTTTAGCTTGGTCAAAAAACAGAAGATCAGTTTCAGTTAAAGCAAACTAGTCAAATTAATTTATAAAGAAGACCCTATCACTTATGTGACTAGGGTCTTTTTTTTGCCATCATTATAATTAGTACTCATTATATTATGTTTAATTATAGAAAATTAATTCAAATAAAGTTAACATTTATTTTTATTCTCATTTCGAATATTGCTCTAACAGATAATCATAATTTAAAAGAGGTACTAGATCTAATCCAAAAAGATTTAAAGACATTGGAGAAAGCAGTTTACTCTGAATCAGTTAATAACGATAATTCAAATAATCAAAAAAGTTTTGATAAAAATTCAGAAGATGTTTTAACGAGGCATCTATTAAAACTATCAGAGATTGAAAATCAATTTCAAGAACTCACAAACAAATTTGAAGAAATAAATTTTAAACTTGATAAATTATCTAGCAGGATGTCAAAAGTACAAGCTGACAATCAAGTAAGATTCCAAGATATTGAAATTTTTTTATCTTCTGGTGAAGATGATAAAAAATTAAGTTCAAAATTAAAAAAAAATTCAGAAAGAATATTACCAGGCTCATCTCAACCACAAGATTTAGGCTCAGTGTCATATAAAGATACAGAAAGCAATCAGACAACACAAAAAATACAGTCTATAGAAACCACCTCTTCAATAGTGACTGAAACATTTGAAGCAGAACAAAGTATACTTCCAAATGAATCTCCAGAAAAACAATATGAATTTGCAACAAGTTTTTTAAAAGTTGGAGATTACACCACAGCAGAAAGGGCATTTAGAGAATTTGTAACAACGAACTCAGAACATAAATTGGCTGGTAATGCCCAATATTGGTATGCTGAAACATTTAGAATAAGACAGCTTTACACAGATGCAGCTACTGCTTATCTTGAGGGCTATCAAAAGTATCCAAAAGGTGAGAAGGCTGCTATAAATTTACTAAAACTTGGTGTATCAATGGTTCAGATTGGAGAAAAAGCTCAAGGGTGTAAAATGATTGAAGGAGTTGAAAAACAATATCCCAAAGCAAATCAATCTGTACTGCAAAAAGCAAAGTATGAATCTAAAAAATTTGAGTGCGCAAAACAAAACTCATAAAGAAATTCTTAAGCATTTAAACACAAAAAAAATATTTAAAATTTTTAAGGAATATTCGAATTCTTTAATGATCAAAGAAGATTTGGCTGTAGCAGTTTCTGGGGGGGCAGACAGTTTGGCGTTAGCCTATCTAACCAAATGCTATTCGATAAAAAACAAAATAAAAGTTAAATATTTTATTGTTAATCATATGCTTCGAAAAGAATCATCATTAGAAGCTAAAACTGTAAAAAGCATTTTAAAAAAAATTGATGTTAATTGTAAAATTTTGAAATGGAATGGAAAAAAACCATCTAAAAACATTTCAGGAGAAGCTAGAGATAAAAGATATTCTTTATTAACTAATGAATGTAAAAAAAATAATATTAAATATTTATTACTAGGACATCATATCAACGATTTGTTTGAAAATTTTTTCATCAGATTAGTAAGGGGGAGTGGATTAAAAGGGTTAATTTCCTTTAGCAAAAATACAAAATATAAGAATCAAAATTTAAATATTTTAAGACCATTATTAGATGTAGAAAAAAATGAATTATCAAATATTTCTAACAAAGTTTTTAATTTCTTTGTTAAAGACCCCTCAAATATAAACAAAGATTATAAAAGGACTAGAATTAGAAATTTACTAAAATCGCTTGCTAAAGAGGGTTTAGATAAAAAGAAACTTAAGTTAACAATTGATAATTTAAAAGACTCAGACAAATCAATTAAATTTTACGTAAATAAAAATTTAGAAAAAAACTCAGTTTTTTTAAAAGATAATAATAGCTATGTATTGAATCATAGTTTTTTTGACCAATCGCACGAGATAATTTTTAGATCTCTAACAATAATCATTCAGAAACTAGGAAAAAAGTATTACCCAGTTAGAGGGAAAAGCATTAATAAATTAATTAAAGGAATTGAAACTAAGTCATTTTCAAAAGTTACTTTAGGGGGATGTTTTATTGACAGGATTAATAATACTATATTAATATCTCAAGAAAAATAGCATTCACTCCAAATTTTGTACCAATTTGACACTTGTTTAATTCATAAAAATTATTATCTTACACTCATGAATATGAAGAATTTAGCGATGTGGGCTGCAATTGTTTTCTTAACAATTGGCCTTTACAACATGTTTAAAAATCCCCAAGCTAATGCAGGTAAAAATAATTCAATAATATTTTCAGATTTTTTATCAGAGGTTGATAATGGTAGAGTTGTAAAAGTAGAAATACAGGGAAATAATATAAATGGTGTTCTTGCGGATGGAAATTCATTTTCCACTTATTCACCTAACTACCCGAACTTAATTAAAAAATTATCTAGCAAAGGTGTTAGCATTTCAGCTTCTCCACGTGAAGACAAAATGCCATCACTCTTTGGAATTTTATTATCATGGTTTCCAATGCTGTTATTAATTGCTGTCTGGATTTTTTTTATGAGGCAAATGCAAGGTGGAAAAGGTGGAGCAATGGGCTTTGGTAAATCTAAAGCAAAGATGATGAATCAATTAAAAGGCAAAGTAACATTTAATGATGTTGCTGGTATTGAAGAAGCAAAAGAGGAAGTTGAAGAAGTTGTTCAATTTCTAAAAGACCCTAAAAAATTTAGTAGACTTGGTGGAAAAATACCAAGAGGATGTTTGTTGGTTGGTCAACCTGGAACAGGTAAAACTTTACTTGCAAGAGCTATAGCAGGTGAAGCAGGTGTTCCATTCTTTACTATAT
>Ga0308004_10000420_pt1 | contig 20171 bp, 25 predicted proteins | sample Neamet38_FD_203156 | JGI IMG/M metagenome (GOLD analysis project Ga0308004, IMG submission 203156) | Marine microbial communities from water near the shore, Antarctic Ocean - #38 | ecosystem: Environmental > Aquatic > Marine > Unclassified | place: Southern Ocean | collected 2014-06-06 | reverse complement strand
AATCCCACTTATTAGGAGTTGCATATCTCATTACCTTAATCTTAATTTGTAGTTCCTTGCTTTGGTTTCTAATGAAATTTTAAAAAGGCCCTCGTAGTTCAACGGATAGAACAAGAGTTTCCTAAACTTTAGATACAAGTTCGATTCTTGTCGAGGGTACTTAAAAGAAAACCCCTCTAAAGTCAATCAGAGGTGTATTCCGAAAAGCAACAGAAAAAGAAAGAGATTAGTGTCCCTTAATGGATTCCTTTTTATCATTCATTTCTTGTTGAAGCTCAGCATCAGTTTCAGTTTTATAAAACCCTATTTCATGAGTCCATGTTGTCCCTGGGCTATGAAATTCACCCATTCTATCACTAACCATAAAACAGGCTGAGATTACCTCAGGCCATAAAGGGTTTCCAAAGTCTTTAGCTATCACACATGCTTTGCGTGTTTTATAGACAGGTGAAAAAAAGAATCTCTTTTGAGTTCCGTCCTCATTAAGCACTGCCTGGCTTATTAGGTATTCCTTAATCTTTGATTCCATTGTTGTAGTATGTTTCAAATTTCTCCTCTGGTATGTCCATCAGCTGCTCCAAGAACTCCTGGTTTGTGTCAGCCTGGGTAGTTTCCAATTCGACAGCTTTCTGAGTAGGTATATGAAACTTTAAAAACTGTAAAAGTGCATTTACTCTATCTCTAGGTGTCATTTGGTCTAAGTCCTCCTGGATAAGCTGAATGTTGTTTTCTAAGAGCTTAGCAATGTTTTTCTTTACTATCTCAGTGGACTTGTTAGAAGCTCCAGAGGGTCGCCCTTTTCCGTAATTGTTTCCTTGTTCAAAGGGCATTTTTTACAAATTTTGTATTTGGAATTATAGTTGAATTATGCCCCTCAGTTATTGCTCCATTTGTTACTGCATATAGCTGGGCCATCATGGGTCGGTTTACAAATTCATCTTCATTTAAAAACGTATAGTAAGCCTCTATAAATTTCTTGCAATTAGCTAATCTCTCAAGCTCTGAATCCGTTTCAGCATAGCTCGTATGTTCAGCTTTAGTTGGTTTAGTAATATGAATACGTTTTCCATAATCAAACATCTCATTGTTTAAAAGGGGAGAAACCTTAATTTTTTTTAACTCTGCTAACTTGACTCCAGAAAGCCCCATAGGATTCTGGTCTGCAAATGCTGCCTCTATTAGTTGAAACATCTTAAATTCTGGGTTTGGAAACAGGTCCTCAGTTTTAAAATCGAAGTTACCTATTAGCTTTTTTACTTGCTCTTTAATGATTACTTCTAATTCTAGTTTTTTATTGTAGGCATCCATTTGAACTTGAAATTGGTAGTCGTCAAAAGCGATTACTTCTTTGCTTAATGTCTTTTTCATTTGGTAAATTTTCTTGCTCTCATGTTAAATCATGTTATTTAATCATTGATTCCTTTAACTAATCTCACCCGACAATATGCCGAAACGGAAAGCTTATTATTTGAAGCTACTTCTTTTAGCTTTTGCTTATCCGAAGGAGTCATTCTAACATTCACGTATTCATCTAAATATTCCATAGTTATAAGTTTAGTTCTATACTATATAATACGTTTAAGATAGCTCTACACGGTCTAGCCTACAAGGGAGGCGTGAGTGTTGATGAGTTTAAGTGAGTAAGCGTGAGATTTATTTTTATATTTACGATATGCTAGTTCATCACTATACCGACCTTAGTAAGTTTCGACCAATACTAGATTCTAATTCTATAAAGGTTTCTAGGTATGATAAATTATATGGAGCCTCAAAGCCTGCAGTATGGTTTTCATCTAATCCAATATTCGAAATATCAATGTTTAAAGGAGAACGGAAAGTCAACGGTGAGATTGATTACTTTCTCACTCCTGTTAAAATGGCTGAAAATATTGGTTTAATTAGGCTCTCTTTTAATAGAACAATATCTTTTCATACTTGGGCAAAATATAAGCACGAAGTTAAAAAAGATGGCCCTGAGCTATTAAAAGGACTAGAGGATAACGCAATTAAACACGGTTCAAATCCTAACGAATGGTATGCCTGTTTTAGTCCCGTTTCACTCGATAAGGTTGTCTCTATAGGAATATATATAGAGGGTACTTGGGAAGAGGCAAGTGATGAGAACTTTTTAAAGGCACTTGAATTAGCTAAACTGTTGCAAAGAAAATCTTAATTTTTAAGTTTATTTTTCATTTCTAATTTTCTCCTAGCATAGTAATCATACTCTTCTTGATTTCGTTAAGGGTCTACTTTTTTAACCTTATTCATCATAGACTTCTTGCCTTGTAGTTGTGCAGAAGCATAGATTGTAAATTACTGATTTTATTGCAATTAGAAATTTTTTTCTAATTATTATAGCAAAATAACCAATGTTTTTTGCGGTTTTTATTTTAAGTTTATATTATAAATTATATTATGAATTATAATCCAGCGTTGTCAAATACTCTAATAGGACAATTACCAAATAGCTTTGATGAAGTTCATGCTTTTTGGATTGCAGGAGGAAGTTGTGATGGCTGTTCTATAGCAGCGTTAGGGGCCACTAGCCCTTCTATCGAGGATTTATTGAGTGGAACTCTTCCAGGAGCTGCAAAGGTTATTTTACATCATCCTGTTCTTGCAGTAAATGCTGGAGAAGACTTTATAAACCCTTTTCGACTTGCAGCTGAAGGAAAATTAAATGCTCCTTTTGTAATACTTTGCGAGGGATCTATAATGGACGAAAGTCTTGCTGCTGAGACTGGAGGTTATTGGTCTGGGCTAGGTGCTAATAAAGATGAAAATGGGGATCCGCAACCCATTCCTTCTTCTAGCTGGATTACAATGATGGCAGAACACGCTGCTGCGGTTATCGCAGTTGGGACATGTGCTACGTGGGGCGGAATTCCAGCTGCAGCAAATAATCCAACCAATGCTGGAAGTGTTATGGACCTTCTAGGTGAGGATTACAGAAGTATTTTAGGACTTCCTGTTGTCAATATTCCTGGCTGTGCTCCGCAGGGAGATAACATTACTGAAACAATTACAGCTGTTTTGTTATTTCTAAACGGGTTGGCGCCTCTGCCAGAATTTGATGAGTTGGGAAGACCACAATGGTTATTTGAAGATACCGTACACACCGGTTGTACTAGGGCAGGATTTTATGAAGAAGGGACTTTTGCAGAAGAACATGGAGACAAAGAATGTCTTGTGGAAATTGGATGTTGGGGTCCGGTTGTGCAATGTAATATTAACAAAAGAGGTGCTATAAACCATGTTGGAGGCTGCATGAATGTTGGTGCTCCATGTATTGGATGTACAATGCCTGGGTTTCCAGATAGTTTTGCGCCATTCTACAAAATGCCTCCTGGTACACTAGTTTCATCCACTGTGTCTAAAGCAACAGGATCAGTAATAAGAAATCTAAGACATATCTCTATGGCATCTCTAAATAGAACTGATCGATGGGATAAAAATGGAAATGTGCCCTCTGGTTGGGGTCATGTGGAGGAAAAAAGTAGGCTGCGAAAAGTAATTCACTTTATGTATCAAAAAGTTCAATTTAGCGGTAGTCCAAAGCCAGGTTCTAAAAATATAAAATAGGATGGAAAACGCAGAATTATTAAATGAATGGTTTATCGGTCTTGCAATAGTTACTCTAATTGTCATTATTGCTGCAGTACTTTTAATTTTAATCTGGTTATCTGCTAGAAGAATATTAAAACTAGCTTCGACAGCCTTAAAAGTTGTAAAAGAAATACAAAACAATACCGACTGTATCTGGGAACTGGAAAAAACAAATGGTATAGCAGGGGCTATTCATTCAGAAACAGAAGCAATTTCAACCCATTTGAATTTAGTTTCAGAATCCTTGGAAGAGGTTAAATTAAAATAATACACATGAGCACAGGAGTCATTTTATGGATAATTTCATTAGGTATTGGTCTTATCGTAATTGGGGTTGTTGCTTTATTGCTCCATCTCGTTAAATCTACAGCGATTAAAATTGATCACACTGCGGCCGCGATATGGACCCATGGAAAGTTAACGGCAAATAATACGATTCATATTCCTCTTTTTTTAACAAAAACAAACGCTGTAGTATCTAGTATATATTTAACAGCCTTAGACATCGTCAATAGTTCAAAATCCATACAAGAGCATATTGAAAACTGCCCTGGATGTCCTGGATGTGTTTTGCAATCACCTAAAATAAATGAATTATGAATGTAATTTTAATGACTCTCACAATTTTAGTTGTCTTATTACTCGTTTTTGTTTTGATTAAGTATCTCAACATTATAATAGATACACTTGTGGCTATTGGAGGAAATGGTAAAAGTTACCTGGCTAAACTAAGGTTAGGCTTAAGAGCAATTGAGGTTGAAACGGGACATATCCCCACCCAAGTAACGCAGCTAAACAATACTTTGAAAGATGTTTCGGGTGGCTTAAAAGTATTGGATAATCAATTGAAGGATTGCATCAGTGCAGCAGTAAATCAAAAAATTTAAAATGGAACACATTGTAAATATTTTATGGTTTATTCTTTTGCTAGTAACCGTTTTGGTGCTTCCGATTTTGATTCATTTGCTTCATAGAACATGGAAAGCGGCTAAGTATATACAACAGTATTTTTATGAAATGAAAATAGCAGGAAAAGGGATCGTTGAGGGTACAAATCATATAGGAGCACTTAATGATACGATTAATGTAGCCACAGGGATATTGAATACAGCAGGATCTATTAATAAGTCTTCAGAAACATTAAAAGTAACCCTTGGAGGAAGAGCAGCAAAAATAAAATAATTTCGATATGAATAGTTCTATTCTTTTTATAGCCACAGTGATCATAGTATTGCTATTGGTCCTTGTATTAGTTACGTATCTAATTTTGATTATTGTAGCCTTAAGAAAGGCTGGAACGGATCTTAAGCAGCTTGCGGGGGGTCTTCAGAAAGTAGTTTCCAACACGAATCCTTTGGGTGATAATATAAACACAATAAATGGTGCGTTATCAAAATTACATTCTGGCTTTTCTTCTGTAGATGTTAATTTAGTGGCAATTGCAAAAGTGTTAAAAATAGTATAACTTTAATAGATATAAAATATTCCATATGTGTTTTAAAAATTTACCAATAGATTTTGATGAAGACGGAAACGCTTTCCTTATTAAGGGAGTTAAAGATCCATACGAACATAAAGTTGTTGATTTAGGCATTGAACAAGATAAGTTGAAGAGTTTGATGGAAAAAAATGGCTTTATCAAAAATGTAGACTATGATCCAGTTACCAGAGTTGCGGGCGCATTAGCCTTTCACAGTGTGGTAGACCTTCAAAAAAAAGAAGTGCTTTCGACCAATTCCATGGCAACTTTATTTAGGGGCTATGAAGTTATTTTAAAAGGAAGAGACCCTATGGATGCGTCTTATATTAGTAGTCGTGCATGTGGGGTTTGCGGAGGAGTCCATGCCACTTGTTCAGCCTTAGCTATTGAAATGGCCGTTGGAATTAAACCTCCTCCCTTAGGTGTTGTCATGAGAAATATACTACTCGCTATTGAATATCTCTATGATCATCCATTACATTTATTTCTGCTTGCTGGACCTGATTATTCAGAAGAATTAGTAAGAGAAACAAATCCTGAGCTTATCGAATTAGCTTCAAATACACCTGCTAAAAACAAAGATGTACATGGTTATTCTACCGTTTTAGATATTATGAAAGATCTCAATCCACTTAAAGGAAAACTTTATTTGGAAGCTTTATCGATGACACGTGTTGCTAGGGAAGCTTATGTTTTAATTGGCGGGAAATATCCACATCCTCAATCCGTTGTTCCAGGTGGATTATCGGTTACAGTTACCACATCTGTATTGAATGAAGTTTATAGTAGGCTTATTAAATTTTTTGATTACGGTCAGAAAACAACAGGTATTTGGGATGATGTCTTTGATTTCTTTTTGAAAAGTAATCCTGAATACGAAAAATGTGGTGTTCGACCAGCAACAATGATGGATACAGGAGTTTGGGATAGGCCAGATTCTTATGACGCAACCTTTGAAAATTGTGATAAATGGGGGGAGGCTAGATGGTCAACACCCGGAGTACTAGTTGATGGTGAAATTGTAACCACAAAGCTAAAACAATTAAACGCTGGGATAGAAGAATTCGTGGAACATTCTTTTTACGAAAAATGGGAAGGGCATAAATATAAAGAAGATCCTTCAGGAATTCCATTAAGTCCAAATCACCCCTGGAATAAAGAAACAATACCAAAGCCGGGGAAACAAAGCTGGAGAGAAAGGTACAGCTGGGATACCGCACCTACATGGGATCGTATGCCCATGGAGGCAGGTTGCTATTCACGAATGTACATTACTGCAAAAGCAAAAATAGCTCCGGAAAGTAAGTTTTTAGAAAATACCGGACACAGTATGAAAATACATGTTCCTAAACACCATCTTCCAAAAAAAACATTAGAATGGCATATTCCTAAACATTGGAATGCTTTTGAACGAAATCGAGCCAGAGCATATTGCATTCCTTATTCAGCAATGGTTGCTATGGATAATTGGATGTTGGCAATGGATTTGTTAAAAAAAGGTGAAACCAAGGTGAGTACTCCTTTTAAAATACCCAAAAAAGGGACTCATATAGGTTTTGGAGCTTGGGGTGCTGGCCGTGGATTTTTAACTCATCATTTAGTTATAGAAAAAGGCGTTATTCAGAATTATCAAATAATTACGCCTTCAACCTTAAATGCAGCGCCTAGAACTCCTTGGGGAGCAAAAGGACCTTACGAAGAAGCTGTTTTAAACACTCCAATCTTAGAAAAATTTGATAAACCGGAGGATTATAAAGGTATCGATATTTTAAGAGCCATTCGAAGTTTTGATCCATGCATGCCTTGTACTACACATATCATGGCAAAAGATTCGGATCATATGGTGACAAGAGAAGTAACCACTTGTGCTTGTGGTATTGAATAAAAAAATTTTAATAGGGACTGTGGGTTACCACTTATTGCAGAATCACTCTGTAGGGCCAATTTTATTTGAGGATCTTAAAAAGATGAAGTTTTCAAAAAAAGTTGAGGTGGAAGAAATGAACTGGGGTCCTATTGCAATTGTTCAATACTTTCAATCTTTAGCGGTTCCTTTTGACAGAATTATTTTTTTAGTTGCCATTGAAAGACCAGACAGAAAAGTGGGCACTATAGATGTTTTTAAATGGAAAGGTGGTTTGCCTTCTGAAACACAAATTCAGGCCTGTGTTGGAGACGCTGCAACAGGGGTGATTTCAGTTGAAAATTTATTAATTATTGGGGAATTCTTTAAAATATGGCCAAAAGAGCTGTATTTGGTTGATGTAGAGCCTGGGCCTGAAATAGCAGGAGAACACTTAACTTTAGAAGTAGAGGAAAGGGTGTCAGATATTTTAGATATAATTAACAAAATCACACTTAATGGTAACTATTTAGACCAAGAGATGAGCATTTTAAAAGGAGATTCTTTATTTAAAAGTCATAACTTATGCTAAATAATACTATTGAAAACACACCTATTCGAACGATGTTTTGGAAAGATGAAATACTTCAGGTACTTTATTGGATGCGAGGCGAGGGCTTGGGATCTGAAGTATCCTGTAGTGATGCACTTCCTTTTTTAAATACATCAAAAGACAATCTTCAATATCATTTTGAAAAACTGTTGACTGAGGGTTTTTTAATTTCTCATGAAAAGAATTTTAAAACTGTTTATAGTCTCTCAGATCTGGGCAAAAAAGAAGGGGGTAATAATTTTGCTGAAGCATTTCAAGGATTACAAAAGGCAGGACATGGAGAATGTGGTCCTGATTGTGAATTTTGTTATGGAACAGACGGGACGAAACTTGACAATTGTGTCCATAATTGTGTAAGCCATTAAGTTATGCGACCCGTATATTTTAACAACATAGAGTTTAATGAAATCATGAAAAAGGTCAAAGAGCTTGTTAAGGAGTCTGAAAACCTACCTGATGAAGGAGTTCGAGAATACACAGCATCATTATTAAAATACTTTGATTTACTTCATAGGGAACCTTTTTTTAGGATAATGGATACTATTGAGAAAAACTATCCTGAATTAGAAGTCATCTTAAATCAGGATTATACCATTAGTACCTTGTTAGAGCTTTATGATTATAAAAAAGAAAAACCAGAAAACTTTAAAAACGGGAAAAACACAAAATAGACTTTCAGTTTTGTGTTTATCAACGTTATTACTAATTGGTTGTAAGGATAGCATACCTTCTGCTAAAAACAAATCAATCTCTGATAATTCTATGGAAAGAGATAGTATTAGTGAAGTGATCATTGATAATGCGATACTTAATGCGGGAGGATATTTAAATTGGAATTTAAAAAAAACCATTTCCTATACCAAATCAATTCAAATATATGACTCCCTTGGTAACTTGATGCGAAGCGTTCAGCAAGAACACAAATTTAAATTAAAACCTCACTTAAAAGGAAAAATGATTTGGCAGCAAGAGGATAGTTTACATGAAATAATTTTTAGGCGAGGAGAGGCTTTTATGCTAAAAAACGGAAAAATTTTAAAAGATAAAAATTCTACAAATGTTGCCTGGAATTCTTTTTTTGGATCACATTATGTAATAGGGATGCCTTTTAAACTCAAAGATCCAGGGGCATTATATGAATACAAAGGGATTGACACTTTAATAAACAAAGCTGTTGTTCATGCGATAAAAGTTTCATATTTAAGTAATGCAGGAAGTACTGGGGGGATGCATACTTGGCACTACTATTTTAATATTGATAATCTAGAATTAGAAGCTACCTTTTTGGATCATGGTAATGGATATTCATATACAGATTACATTAATTTTGAAGAAATTGATGGGATAAAGTTTAATATGCAAAGGAAAAGTTATATATCTAATAAGGATAAAACCCCTTTGTTTTTAAAAACAGTATATACCTATTCTAAAATAAAATTTAATGTACCCTTTCAAAAAGATGTTTTTGAAATAGATATTATGCAAAATGAATAAAAAAAAAGTTCTTATTGCTGGAGTTGGAAATGAATTAAAACAGGATGATGCTTTTGGAATTCAATTTTTAAAATCCTTTGAACTAGCACATGTTCTTCCATCGAATATTAAATTGCTTGAGGTGGGTATTGGAGGCATTCATTTAGTTCAAGAGTTGCACTATAACTATAATGTTTTGATCTTGGTAGATGCTGTGGAATGGGGCGAAAATCCAGGACATATTTACTTTAGAGAAATGGAATCTGTTTCAAATATTGAAGAGATGTCCGTATTTGATAAAAGAACTTTTTTAGCAGACATGCACTATACTAATCCCATCCGGGCTTTAATGTTTGCAAAAGCGCTTAAGGTTTTACCAAGAGAAATTTATATTCTGGGTTGTGAAGCAAAAAGACATCATGATTTTGCAATCGGAATGAGCAATGAAGTTATTAAAGCAATTCCAAAGGCTATTGAGATTTTAAAAAAGTGGTTAAAAGGGAATACAGTAAAAGATATTAGTCTTAATAAATAGAAAATATTTTCTATTTATTAAGACTAATATCTTTTACTATATTCCGGTTTTTGTTCTAAATTCAAATATATTAAATTACTATGAATCAATCTGTTAAATTTTTCAAACCTATTAAGAAAAAAAATCCGATTAGTGATGACAAAACACCCTGGTGGTTTGGACTTCATATTAAGGATTTAATAAGGCCCATTTCCATTAAACGGATTTCTCTCTTTTACACAGTCCTTCTTTTTGGTTTTTTACTATCGGGATTTTACTATACGTGGGAGAATTATCTAAGAGAACCCACTGGAGAAGAATTTGTCGACAGAATAGTTGAAGCTGCAGGTGGGATGGATGCATGGAATCTTATAAAGCAAGGAAGTTTTACAAGGACTCATAATATTTATGATGAAGGAAGCGAGCTACTAAAAACCAGTAAGGAAACTTTTTATTTTAAAAATTCTGAACAAGGATTTAAACTTCAAGTGAAATCTATTGGATCTGATAATAGTGTTGTTTGGTTAGGAAAGGATAATGAAGGATATTGGGCTTCTAGAGACAATTTAATGGTCGATCCAGAAGAAACTGCTCATGAAGAAGGAATGATGTGTGACGGAAAATTTTGTGTTCCTTTATGTGCTTCTACAATGGCATTTTTTAGATTTTCGATGCCCTTTAAATTAAAAGACAAAGGTGTTATTGCTAGTTTGGGATATACAGAATTAAATTTAATCGACGTTAATAATTTAGACACTACTGATAAAAAACCAACTCTCCTGGATATCTCATATGAGCCTAAAATTGGAAAGGATCATTGGCGATTTTATGTAGATTCAAAGGATAAATTGATACACAAAATGGAGTATTATAATAAATCTGATATTGGAGAAATACGACCTGAAGAAATATATTGGACAGATCATAAGACAGTTGATGGAATAACCATAAGTCACAGGTGGATAAGGTATTGGCCAAATGGAAAAATAATGGATGAATATTTGTATTCAGATATAAATTTTAAAAAAGAAATCAACGATACTTTTTTTGACAGATCTGAATCTAATGATTTAGTTATAAATTAATACATATCTTTAAAGAGGATAGTAGAACGAATTCTTAAGCAGAAAAATTTTGTTTTACAAAACTTTCGATGGCTTTAATAGCTTTCGCATTTTTATCATAATGAATAATAGACTGTCCTTTCAAATCAGCAGCCATAATTTTTTCATCAAATGGAATAGTAATAGCAATGGGAAGCTTTATTTTTTTACAATAGTCTTTTATGGCAATTTCCTCTTCTAAATTCCTCACTTTATTTGCGATTGCTTCAACATTCAAAATACCTAATTCCCTAGCCATGTCAGCAAAACGAGAAGCTGCCTGCAGAGATCGATAATAAGGCTCTACAACCGTAAAAATCTTATCTACACTTTTTGAGGTTCCTCTTTTCATATGTTCTAAAGACGCCTCAGTATCTAAAACCATGAAATCTACCTCTTCGTATAAAAGGGCAGAACTTAACAGCTCTCGCACAACAGTATGAGAGCCACACATGCATCCAGTGCCCGCCTTTTCGGGTTTTCCCACCATAAGAAGTGAAATGTTCCCAGGGGCTTTTTGCCCATATGTTTTAAGTATATCAGAAAACGACATCTTCAATTGAAACTTCCATTTCCCATCTTGAGTTTCAATACGTTCAATTATATCCGTACTTAAAGAGGGCGCTAAATCCTTTTCTTTGGGAATACCTAAAACAACAGATAGATTAGGATTGGGATCCCCATCTATCGCTAAAACCGATTTACCTGAATTGACTAAAGCGTGGCACAATATGCCACTTATTGTGGTTTTACCAACCCCACCTTTTCCTGCTATTGCAATTTTCATATACTATTAAATTTTATAAATCACTATTCTTAAGTTCATTAAAATCTTCACTTCCATTAAGATAAGCCATGGTTTTTTCAGCTTCTTTTTCATCAATTATACTCATAGCAAGACCTACATGTACTAAAACATAATCTCCTTCCTTAGCCTCTGGTACTAAGCCAAGGTTTATTTTTTTTATAATTCCATTAAAAGAAACTTTCCCAACCTTAAATACATAGTCTTCAGAATTATTAATTGATTCAATTTTACCTGGTATTGCTAGACACATTGTGTTTGATTTTTAATTATAATTATAAAGAGTATTGGATTTTTGGACTTCACCTTTATATATTAAGTTAGGCAATATCATTGCCTCGTATTCCATAAATCCTTTTTTAGTAAACATGGGTATTACGTGAGTCCATAATCTGGCTTTAAAGGCCTCTTCGCTTCTAGTTTCATTAAGAACTTGTTCTTTAGTCATCCAAAAGGTTATACTAAGCCAAATATTTTTTGAAGTATTTAAATATTGATCTTCAAAAACTTCTTTTTTTAATTTCCCCATGCTTTTATTTATAAGGATCCATTTATGAATTCGCTTTATCATTTTGAGCATATACTTTCTTCGCTTTGAATATATTATTGGATAAGCCCTTTGTAATTCCAAGATGTCAAGAAAATAAAATGAATATGCACTTAATAAATAATAATAATTTGCTAGATGATTATCAAAATCAATAAAATATTGAATTTGATTTTGTTTATTGAGCAAGGGACTTAATTTTTCCCCCAACTGAGAGTCAATTTCAATAACAATTGCTTTTTTACTATAAAAATGATAGGCTAGATTACCAATACTAATTCCTACATCATTAGCAATTGTCTGAAGCCTAACATTTACAATCCCTTTTTCATTAAAAAGCTTGATTGCAGAATCAATAATATTTTGTCTTGTTTTAGTCATTTGATTTTAATGATTTCCTGCGATTCCTAATCTAATAATAAACAGTAAGTTAATACTTTTTCCGGGAGCATAAAATTTCGTGATGTTACCTGGAAGTCCTCTGAATAAATGATGTTGATATTTTTTGTCAAAAACATTGTCAATAGAGAAAACTAACTTTGATACTGGAAAATTATTAATCATATTGTTAAGGTTTAAACCAGCCTTTAAATTAAGTAAAGAGTAGGAGTCTGTTTCTCTTTCTGTTAAAGCAATTCGATCTTGTTTACTCATAATAACTCCTTCTAAAGCTCCAAAATAACGATTGGTATTATCTCTTATACGAAGTCCAATTAAATTCTGATCTGCGGGCATAAAAGAGAGGTATTTATCCATGTTTTCGTCCTTGCCCCTAATATATGACCCGGTCCAAAATACACTGGAGAAATCGCCGATTCTATATATAAAACTATACTCAAGCCCTTTGATTTTAGCCTTTCCTACATTTTGATTTTGAATTGCAGGAGTGCCTTGAAAATCTACATTTACAGGAACAAATAGATTTGACAAAGAATTTTGATAATAGTTAACGTTAAAAGATAATCTTTCTTTTTGACTGCCATATCCTATTTCGTAGAATATACCCTTTTCAGATTTCAAATCAGGATTAGGCAGAACACCATCTGCAAAATTATATTTTGAGAAAAGATCGGGTCCTCTAAAAGAATTCGCAACATTTAATGTAATGTTTGACCTATCGGTAAGAAGGTATTTTAATCCTATATTTCCCGTTAATGAATTATTTTTAGAACTGGTGTTATTGCTGTTGTATAAATTAGCAATTTCAGCGATAAAAAACGGATTGTCTTCTATTTTAGTTTTAATATTATCAAATCTTAAGGCTAATAAAACTGTTGTTTTTGTACTTAGAGTAAGTTCTTCTACTGCAAACATCCCAATAGAATTTGAATAGCTGTCTGGTTGAATTTTCCCTGCCGGGGGAGAAACTTGATTGACTTGAACTCCTTTTGGATTAAAAATATTAATAACAAGATTTCTGTATGTTCCTATTCTATGTTCTTTTAAATAATCCAATCCAAAGGTTAATTTTGAATTCCCTTTTTGTTTTAAAGAAACAAATCCCCTTGCACCCCCAAAATTCACATCTACATCTAAATTGGGATGTATTATTTTATTAATATTTGTTGTTTCTTTAAAATATACATTTGTTATCATGTCTATATGAAGTCTTTGCGTTTTAGAATAGACATTTAAGCCAATACTTTCTATTCTTTCAGAAACTTGATCTGCGCGATATCCAAAATTGATTGCTTTTTGTTCGTCAGGAGAAAATAAACGAATTCTTTTTGGAGGTCCTGGAGCACCTAGCCCTCCGGGAAATCCCATATCATCATTTTTAAAATATTTCCCACTAATTTCAATACGATGGTTTTGTTTTGGAGAATACCCGATATTCCAATCTAAATATTCCGATTTAAACTGGCTATTGGGAATTTCTCCAGCAGGAGTATTTGTGTTGTCAGCATTTCGTATTCCTGCACCGATTAAAAAATCAAAACCATTCCCTCGACCCTCTACTTCAAGTCTTTCTCTCCGATGATTATTAACAGACTGGTAACCGGAGTACGAGCTTAAACCAAGTTTAAAATCCTTGTTGTATCCTGACTTACCTTTTCTAGTGATTATATTGATTAGTCCTCCAACTGCATCACTTCCCCAAAATGCAGAGGCAGGACCTTTAATAACTTCTATTCTTTCGATTTGAAAAGGATCTATAAGCGTGTAGGTTCTAATTCTACCCCCTACAAATGAATTTCCGTCAATTAATATAGGAGCTCTTTCACGAGATAACCCACGTATGACAGGAGTATTAGCAAGTCCTCCATCACTTTGAATGGCTATTCCAGGAATATATTTTAATGCATCAGCAGGAGTAGTGGCCTGGGATTCTTCTATCTCAATTTTAGATAATATTGAGACATTAACAGGGAGGTTTTGTAGTTTTGAGCGAGACCGTAATATAGTTACTTCTACTTCTTTTATTTGAATTGTATCTATAACCTGCTCACTATTTGTCTGAGAATATAGTATTGTGCTAAAAAACCCTAAACTTAAAAAAATGAGTACTTTTCCCATAATTATTTTAATTATAGAATTATTTTCTAAAGTAGAAAATAATTTCTAATTCTTAGGGTCTCTGATTTCTATAGATTTAACAAATTCTTGGAAGCTGTTCTCCAACTAGCATATTAATTATTCTTTTCCCACCAATCGCACTTGAAAGAACAACTTGCTTTGGGTGGTGTTCGACTATTTCTCCTATTATAGCAGTATTTTTACAGTGTTTAATTTGTTTAATTTGCTCAACAAATGCCTCTGCTATTTCAGCACTAATTATGGCAATAAAAACTCCTTCATTTGCAACATATAAAGGATCGAGTCCTAATAATTCACAGGCGGCATCAACTTGATCATCAATAGGAATGTTTTTTTGATTGATCTCAATTCCATAGTTTGAATCTCTAGCGATTTCATTTAAAACGGTTGCCACCCCACCTCTAGTTGGATCTCTAAGAAGGTGAATGTCATTGCCAAACGTATCTAATAAGGTACTTACGATATCATTTAAATTCTTTGTGTCGCTTTGAATAGTTGTTTCAAACTCAAGACCTTCTCTAATAGACATTATTGCAATCCCATGAGATGCAATATTGTCATTAACAATAATTTTATCACCCACCTTTATGTTGAGGATATCTAATTTAGCCAGTGGGTGTAGTTTTCCAATTCCTGAAGTATTTATAAAAATTTTATCTCCTTTCCCTTTTTCCACAACTTTGGTATCACCAGTCACTATTTGTACTCCAGCTTTTTCAGAAGCAAATTTAATCGCTACTAAAATTTTCCAAAATTCAGTCATAGTAAGTCCTTCTTCTATGATAAAGCTCAAAGACAAGTATTGTGGAATGGCACCACACATAGCGAGATCATTTACTGTTCCATTAACAGCCAATTCACCAATATTACTATTCGGAAAGAAGAGAGGGGAAATAACAAAACTATCAGTGGTAAACGCAGATTCATTTGAAAGGTTTAATACTGCACCATCACTGCGTTTATCTAAATACTTGTTTTTAAAAAGATTAAATACTCCGGAATCTAAAAGCCTATTGGTAAGCAGCCCTCCACTTCCATGACCTAAGGTAATAATTTCAAAATCCAATTTGGGCATTGGACATGAAAGTGAAATCTTCTGATTTTTTCCTTTCATATAGTTGAATTTACCTCGCTTGTTTGAAAAGCACTAAAATGATAATATGCAGCACAAGCTCCTTCAGAGCTGACCATAGGTGCTCCTAGAGGACTTTCAGGGGTGCATTTTTTTCCAAATTGACTACATTCTTTTGGTTTTTTAATTCCTTTAAGAACTAAACCTGAAATACAATCACTATTTTCTGGAGCTTTAGTTATATTTATTTTGAACTTTAAATTGGCGTCAAATTTTTTAAACTCTGGTCTTAGTTCAAAGCCACTCTTTTCAATTGTTCCTATCCCTCTCCATTCTCTGTTTTTGACTTGAAATATTTTGGTTAGTAATTCTTGTGCTTTTCGGTTTCCTTTGGGTTTGACCACTCTTTTATATTCGTTTTGTAAAATTGATTTCCCTTCCTCTAATTGTTGAACCGTAATTAAAATACCTTGTAATAGATCTACCGGTTCAAAACCTGTAACTACTATGGGGATCTTATATTTTTTAACTAAAGGATAATATTCTTCAAGGCCCATTATTGTACATACATGGCCTGCGGCTAAAAAAGCATTCACTCTACATTCTTTATCATTAATAACTGCTTCCATTGCTGGAGGCACTAAAACGTGAGAGGTTAATATTGAGAAATTAGAGAGCCCTAAGCTTTGTGCTTGATAAACTGAAAGTGCATTGGCAGGTGCTGTAGTTTCAAAACCTACAGCAAAAAAAACCACTTCTTTTTCGGGTTGTTCTAAAGCTAGTTTAACTGCTTCTAGAGGAGAGTATAATATACGAATATCCGCACCATTTGCTTTTGCTTGTAATAAGCTTTTTTTAGATCCTGGAACCCGAAGCATATCTCCGAAAGAACACAGGATAACGTCCATTTCTTCAGCTAGATAAACCGCTTTGTCTATTAGGTTAATTGGAGTAACACATACCGGACATCCTGGTCCGTGAATCATTTGAATTTTTTTTGGTAATAAATCAAGAATGCCATTTTTCACCAAACTATGAGTCTGTCCTCCACAAACCTCCATTATATTCCAGTTTTTTGTGGTGGTCTTCTCAATTTGAGAAATAATTTTTTTAACTAAGATGGGATCCCGAAATTCAGATAAAAACTTCATAATTAACTGTTTTTTATGTGGTAGTATATCAATTGACCAAAAGAGATGTTTTCATCATTTGGAGAGAGCTCTTTATGAAAGTAAAGTTTGAATTTTTTTTTAAGATTAAAAATGATTAAATCCATAAGTAAACGGTTTTGAAAAACTCCACCACTAAAGGCAATACTTTTAATTTGTAATTCATCAGCAACAGAATTTATAAGTGTAGTAAGTGAGAAAAAAAATTTAGCTGCTATGAATTGTTTTTTCTTCCCAATAATAATATCATCAATGATTGCAGACATTAAATCTTGAGTTGAAACACCATGAATATACGATTTTTTATTAAAATAAGATTCTTCCATATACATCTGGTTTTCGTCAAAATAATCTTGTGCAATACCTTCCAAGATTAAGGCTGCTTCTCCTTCAAAAGTTTGTGTATCTATTAGATCTAAAAGTGAGGCTACTGCGTCGATAATTCGACCCATACTAGATGTTTTTATATTGTTTTTATTACTGATTTTTTTATTGTAGAGGTTTAATTCCATAGAGGTGAATTTGCTGTTTAATAAGGCCTCAGCTTTTTTTAAATTGGAACAGCAAGAAAGGGCTGATATGGATGGGTTTTTAGCCATTTTATCACCTAAAATAGTTTCAAAATATGAAAAGTGTAAGACTCTTTTGAAATTCAAATTAGCAAAAACAAAAAACTCCCCACCCCACATTTCTCCATCATCACCATATCCATGACCATCCCAGATTACACCTAAAACACTTTTTTTTTTGTTGTGCAGTCTGTTTTCTCCCAACACTGCTGAAAAATGAGCTAAGTGGTGTTGGACTTTATAGAAAGGAACATCAAGTTTTTTAGCTAATTTTTCACCGTAGTGGGTTGAATGATAATTGGGATGTAAATCAGACAAAATAATATTTGGCTCACAATCAAACAATTCTTTTACATGAGTTATTGTTGAAATATAATTGGTTAAGTTATCAAAGTTATTTAGGTCTCCAAGGAATTGACTGATAAATGTTGTGTCCCTATGCTTTAGGCAAAATGTACTTTTAATTGACGCTCCTGTTGTTAAAAATGTATGTTTTGATAAGTTTAGTCCTTTACTGAAATAACCTGGAGAAAGACCTCTAGATCTTCTTAAAATGATTCTTTGGCTTTGTTGGGTGTATTTTATGACACTATCATCTTGAGGGACTGCTATATCTAAGGTGTTGGTTAATATAAAGTCATATACCCCTAAAAGTTCATTTATTGCTGAACGATCTTTAAATATAATGGATGAATTGTTAAGGTTTCCACTTGTTGCAATAATGGGATGATTAAATTTATTAAGCAGTAAGTAAAAAAGAGCAGTATTTGGAAGCATAACGCCAATTTGTTTTAGATTGGGAGCGATGATTTTTTTTGTTATTTGGTTAAATTTTTTTTTTGGTTTCACTAGCACTATTGGTGCAGCCAAACTCTTCAAGCTTTTTTCTTCCTCTAATGAAATATCATGTTCTTGCTTAATGAAATCTATATTTGGATACATTAATGCAAACGGTTTGCTTAAACGCTTCTTTCGCTTTCTTAGTTTTAGAATAGCCTCTGGATTTGTAGAATCACAGGTTAGCAAATAGCCACCAATTCCCTTGATTGCAATTATTTTTCCTTTTAACCAATTTGATGTGACCTTTTCAATCACTTCATTAGGGTCAATTGAAATAAGGTGATTATTATGGTCATAAAGTCTTTGCTGAACACCACATTTTTCGCATGAATTGGTCTGTGAAAAATATCTTCGGTCATTTATGTTTTCATATTCTTCCTTGCATTGATAACACATTTCAAATGTTTTTAAAGATGTGTTTTCTCTGTCAAAAGGCAGTTTTTTATATATTGAAAATCTAGGCCCACATTCGGTACAGCTAGTAAAACAATAGCCATGCCGCCTATCTTCTGAGAGATTTGTTTCTGCGATGCACTTTTTGCAAACAGTAAAATCAGGCGTAATGTGTAAATTAGTTTTACGTTTTATTTTTCTGTGAATTATTTCAAAGGAATGGAAAGTTTTTTTACGAATTTTTAAAAGCTGATGATTGCTTATTACAGATAGTTTAGGAGCTTTATTTAAAATGCATTTATAAAACTCAATAGCTTTTTTTTCATCAGAATTAAATTCAATACGTAATCCATTTTTTGTGTTAGAAACCCAACCTGTTAGATCAAAAACTAAGGCACTTTGATGAACAAAAGGACGAAAACCTACCCCTTGCACTAATCCTTTAATATGAATATGCCATGTGCTTTCCAAATCCGTATATTTTTAATCTAAAATGAAATTGATTATCAATTTGAATAGCAATTCTCCCTAAGCCCTTTAAGAATATTCCCGAAATAAAAAAAGCAACCCTATAGTAGTTGGGTTTATTTTTCTGTCCGAATAGATTAATGTTTTATCCATTATGATTAATTCTCAACAAGTTAATAAAAATAGAATAGGTTATGGAAATATCTTAACTGACATGATATGCTTGAGGTATGTTTTATAGTATTATTTAGTGAAGGCATTTCAAGTAATAATATAGAAGTATAATCTTTTGGTTATCTTTTTTCTGCCGTTTATGCTTATGACTTTGGAGTACCGAATGGTCAGGCTGCAGTAACTAAAAGTGAAAATAAAATCTTTTTAAAGTTTAAATTCTAAACTTTAGCAACATCGTCATTAAGTTCTGGGATTTCTAACCCTCGTAAATAGGTTGAGCTAACTTTCTAAACGCACCTATCTCACGAAGAAGAACATTGTCAATTCAAATTTCAGTATGGTCAAAAAAGAAGTCTGCACAATCTCCTTTTGGAGGTACTTCTAAATTATTCATTTTCCATAAAACCGAAGTGTCTTGAACTTCAATATTTTGTCCTGGATTGGGAGTTATCTCAGCAATATCTTTACTCCATTTATCATGAGCATCAACATCCGGATAAAATATAAGCTCTCTATCCTTATAGACTTCTAAAGCATTTGAATCCAAATAGGAAAGCCCTCCAGTTGCTAAATGACATTTTGATAAATCATACATACTCATAGCGCTTGCAGTCTTTTCAGCTTCATGAATACAGATAGAGTTTTTGTTTTTTCGGGTTAGCCATTCTCCATATAAAGGCTTTTTTCGATTCTCCTCTGGAATACCATAATAGTTAGTTGTTATATAGCCATTTCGATGTCCAGTTTTATCATATTGCATGTTTTTGCTAAGACAAAGATTGTAGTTTATGTCAGCATACCAAAAGATAGTTGCACCATCCTCAGCCGTTCCAATTAGATACTCCTCCAGAATCATTAAGGCTCCCTTTTGGCCAAATTTCTGATTGTAATAAAGCGCTAAATTATTCTTATTATAAAGCTCCCTATCTATTGTTTTCCTGAAAAGTGTCATATCCTTCAGATA
>Ga0308004_10000418_pt1 | contig 20227 bp, 20 predicted proteins | sample Neamet38_FD_203156 | JGI IMG/M metagenome (GOLD analysis project Ga0308004, IMG submission 203156) | Marine microbial communities from water near the shore, Antarctic Ocean - #38 | ecosystem: Environmental > Aquatic > Marine > Unclassified | place: Southern Ocean | collected 2014-06-06 | reverse complement strand
ATGATACAAAGGTTACAAATGGCAGCAGAGGATCTAAACATACTTATGTCTTTTGATACTGCCGGGTCTGGTGGTATCGCGCCTGTTGTAGGTGCTACTGTATCTTTAGTAGGAGGACTAATTAAATCTGCCCCTGCCTTGGCTCAAGGGGATCTAGATGGATTCATTTCTAATTCGTCTATTGGTTTCCTTAAGATAAGCAGGGAAGCAAGTACAGATGCTGTAAAGGCACAGGCGTTACTTCTAAAAGAAGCCTCAGATGAATCACTAGATGATAAGATAAACGCTGAACAGAATAAGTAAAAAAAAAATACCCGCCCTATAACATTTAAGCTATGGGCGGGTATAAAATAATATAAGGGAAGTTACTACTTCTCTTTTTTTGTGTCTGGTTGTTCATGTAACATCGCAAAAATCTTAACCTTACGTTGGTCCTTGTTGATTCTTTTGAATGCATCTTCTACCTGTTTATTGAAATTATCATTATCAATAGACTCTTTCTCTTGTATTCTAGGTAATGCTGTAAGCATGTAGCTGCCGTACTTTAAATCAGCTAGCATTGCTGCTGAATGTTCCGGCATAAACTCTTTAATGTCATTTGACATAAGAAAGATATTGAATACAGTCACAATATTACTAGAGATCAAGACCTGGTTGGTTGTTGTATCAGTAAGGTGTATAGGTAGCTCTATTGTAGATTTACATTTAGATACATCTAGCTTAGCATCTATACACATATTTTTTACAATATGATAAACCGCTTCATTAGTAAGGAAACTTTCGTATCTCTCTTCCAGCTTAGTAGCTTTTAAGAATGTACTAAGGAATACCTTATCTTTTGGTGGCTCAACATTACTCACGTAAATATCATACTCATCAGTAACACTATAAGCTATATCATCATCCCCTACTTTATATGACCCAGAGATATGCTGAGGTTTAATTACCTTCTCAATCTCTAAAACATCCTTTTCACAGAACACACCATATAGGTGTGTAGATATATACAATGAATCATCACTTTTATTATATGACAACCTGTGAAGTCCTAAAGCTGTTATACTCTTGTGGGTTGGCGGTGTATATGGTAATGTAAACCCTGATAACCTTTGTTTATTCTTATCTTCCTCAACTGTAACTTTTGTTATAATTGTTATCCTTCCTATAGAGAAAGGAGATTTTAAATCATTCTTAATTCTAGATTCTTTAGTACTCATCTTCCGTCTCTTTTGTATTATTTATAGCTTCCTCAACTGTCTCTGATATAATAACACAATCATGTGTAATCTTAAATAAGCATTCGGTTACGTTGTTTAATTTGTTAAGTTCATAAATCTCTGCAGGAGAAAACTCTTCTTCCATCATACATTCCCTGTCCTCTTTCTCGGCACTGTCTTGAATATTGTGGTATGTAATAGTAACATCACAATCCTCTAAAGATGCAATTTTACTATTAGCTATACTAATACTAGAATCCATACCGTAATTACAGTCTCGTTCCGTATATATAATAACCTCAACTTCTTCATCTGTATCAGATAATGTAGCTGCAAGATCTAGTGCATGGTTTACACCAGCAACTAAAGAATACTGTTCTACACCACCAACACCATGACCGATCAGGTCTTCGTGGTACGCCTCTGCTTCTTCCTCATCATCGATTTCATTTATACCAGAAGTATCAATAACATCGTTATAATACTCCCCGCCTAATCCACCACGAACAGAGTCGATATAACCATCAGGGTTTAATACTCCCATTCTAACATCATCCCCGAATAATACTACGTGGATTTCGTCATCTTCATTATCCATAATAGATTTGAAGGAGTGTTTGAATATACTATCCATAACACCCACTACTATAATTTTGTGTTTCATATTTTAATTTTAATTTATTGTGTAACCGGCGTCGATAGCCAGCAACGCATTTGTGTTTATTCCTATAAGATTATTTACTTTTCTATTGAAAGTTGTTACAAGTTTTTCTAGACCCGCATCCTCGTCCTCATCGACTAAATATAAAACCATACCCATTTCAGACAACGAGATATTGGAGCAGATAGGCTTTACTTGTAATGCCCTTAAAGATTTAATGTTATACCTATTTTTACTCATCCCTATTAAGGCGTATATACTTTTATCTGTTACCTCGTCTATAGGGAATTCAGATCTTTTAAGTATATACCTACCATTGATAGGGGTTGAACTTAGCGTTAGCTTTAACATTACTATTGACTTCATATCTTAACTTTATATAGTGATTTATTAATAAGATCGTAGAAATTATCTAATGTCTTAGTCTCCAATTCCATAAGTACAGGAATTCCACCGTCTAAAGTTACTATATTATTTCCATCTTTTTTCAAATCATCTGTAGAAATTATACGATCTTTATAAAGGTATCCCATAATAATATTGTTATTCCTACTTTTTAGCACATCCTTTAGTCCTTCATTGAAGTGGAATCCTGCTGTTGCAGGCAGTCCGAATCCTTTAATATACATAGACATTTTAAGGTAGTCCTCAATCATATTCCCTGTATTAAAGGACTTGAAATACTTTCTACCTACTACTTTACAAGAACACTTCACATATTTGGAATCTTCAATTACTACACGTATTTGTGTCTTAACTTCATCATCCTCTTGCTCCGTCACCACTTCTGTAGGTTCTTCTTCCTCTACAATTGGCTCAAAAGTACGAGAAAAAACATTAGTGTCTATTCTGTAACTTTCAGCAACACGTAGTATCAGGCCGAACATCTTGTTGATATTATATAACATTTCCTCTACATTATAATCACGAGAGCAGTCTATAAGATCAGCTGCCATATTTAGCATACTAATAGTGGTATCATGTTCGCTGTAGTAAGGGATATCTCTATCGTCCGAAAAGTCTTCTCCCATTTCAGATTCAAAGTGAGTTACTAATCCTATTGAAACAGATTCACGTAATGCATAAGCTGTCATCCAACACTCAGCAAGAGTTTCAGCACTCCCTGTTTTCTGTGCATTTATGAATCTTGTTATAAATAACGTGATTACATCAATTGCTTTGTATTTTTGGCTCATAGCGTATCTATTTTGTTTTTCTTGTTTTGTAGTGATTTACCACTACCTCCGTATTCATCGTTAATTACGTCTATGATTCCTACTATATCGCGTAGGAATGTTTTATCCATAATAAGTAACACCATTTCTTTCTGTCTCAGTGTGTGTTGAAATAACTTAACCCTCATTCTATCTATAGGCCTATAAAACCCTTTAGCTTCAATAAAAATAGTTATTCCATTTCCTGTTCTGATTAAGAAATCCATAGTATAGACTGCACCTCTTACCTTAGCTGTGAATACTTTCCTTTTTGTTTTACCTTTCGATAAGGTTAAACACTCTAAAGGGGGAAGAAGTTCTCGTGCTGTTGGTTGAAAGTCAAAATCCAATCCTGCTTCAGTAAACTTTTTATAGCATCTGAGTTCTAGACCACTATCAAAGATCAAAGCTTTAGGATCTTTCTTTTTAAAGAGGGCCACATTCTTTATGACCCTCCCATTTATATCTAACTTCTTAATTGCTGCCATTACTCACGATAGGTTTAAACTTCTGTACCAAATCATTTGGTGCAAGTGCAGGATCTTTAAATAAGATCATACCTCCTACTACCTGTAACGCAGAATTTGTCTCACCTGAAACCTTCATTCTATATTGCTCTATCTTCGAAGAAACTGCTGTGATTTCATTAATAAGGTCCCATACTGTTATATCAGTAACCAAATACTTATGATCTCGTTTTTGTTTTTTCAGTACATCCTCTCCAAAAGCTCCGACAATTCTATGAACTGACATGTTTTTAGTAAGTATAGGATAAAAATCCTGTAGTACACTTTCCATTTCATCAGCAACAAACTTTACCTCAGATAAAGACGCCTGTGTTTTATATAATCTCTCGATACGCTTTTTAAACTGCATCATACCTGTGATAGCAAACTGATCAGATGTGATCAAGTTTAGAAACTCTGGCAAATCTGCAATAGATGTAGATACAGCACTACTGATTTTATCCTTTGATTGGATACCATTAGTACAAACTAATCTTTCCGTAAAGAACTGTGATGATACTTCTCCAGGAGACAAACACAATGTGAATCCTGATATAAAGTATTCATCCGCCTTATTATCATAACAAAATTCTAGTTGGGGATTAGCAATAGTTGCATGTATTTCACCAGTCGTAGTCATGATTATATTTCTAAGGTACGCACCCTTTACTTTAGAGATTACAGTCTCAAGTGCATCAAAATACTGACGTGTACTCATTAACTCTTCCTGTAATCGGTATACACTAACCACCTCGTCAATATTGGCATTATATACAAGTGTGATTTTACCTGTATTATCACCTAATTTATCCGAAAGTACCTTTATAAGACGTGCGTCGCCTACTTTACTTATCGTTTTAACGAATGCGTTACTCATTCCAATTGATCTAGATAGTCCTTTAATAGCATCCTTGTTTAACGTAAACGGTACACCTTTAACTACTATAGCATCTAATTGAGTGAATCTAACATCTGCCAAAGGCACTGAGATCTTTCTCAAAACCTTGTGGTTTAACATATCTCCTTTGAACCTATTGTAGTCCTCGTTAGATACCTCTATTTTTCTTAACATCATAATTATTTAATTTTAATTGTTACTCTTCTTCACTACTTGGTACTTCATTATCTCCTTCATCTATCTTATCTAGCTTACCAGGAATATATGCATGATCATTTATAGTACTTCCTCCATCTATAAGCGCCTGCACTGAGGCAGCCTCTTCAGCTTCTGCTACTTTTACTAATCTTTTCTGTTCCTCTACATCCGCTAATGCGGCGTTAGTCTCATCCATATCATCAGTATCAACAGTCAAAGGTGCTGCACGTTCTACAGTGGTTGCTTCTGGGTCAAACCCTTCATCGGCCTCCAGCGAAGCTAGCAGTTCTTCCATAGACACTTTTCTATCCTTTTCACTTTCATATGTAAGTTTATATGCTTCTTCATCAAATTCAATAATATTATTATCGTCTCTACCAAAGAATAGTTTTCTACCAACATTACCATTATTACGGTTTTTAGTATAGTTCCAGTGTCTCTGTCCGTCTTTAATACGAATGAATGACATTGATGACATCATATGTGGAAGATCTGTACCTCCTTTATAATTTCCATCTTTTGTTGCCTGGTTAATTAATTGAACATTATTATTATTCGAATTAACTGAGCTCAAGATACCACGAATTAATGATGTTATGATATCTTTTTCACTTCTTTTTTCACCTGGCATCATCTTGATGTGTGCTATAATCGCAGGAAATGAATCCACAAGGACTATATCACCATCAGCTAAACACTTATAAAAGATATCCTCATAGTTAGAGTACCCTACATAGTTTAACATGTAATCTACATGAACTTCTCGTAAGATAGGAACAGATTTAAGCTCCTTTGCCCATTCGGACTCCCTCATCTCAGCCGAAATGAATGATACTTTTATGTCATTATCTAGGTGTGTTCTATTGTGCACTTTAGCTAAAGCTAATAGAGTTGCAAGGTTTGAACTCTTACCACTTCCAGGATCTCCAGATACAATATCACAACATTTTCGAGTAAATCCACCGCGTTCAACTTCATTATCAGGCATGTCATACGCATGAGAGTTAAAGTATTTCTCCATGTCTTGCTCAGTAGTCCAACGATCACATGCAAGCTGATCCCATTTAGTTCCTGTAGCTATCAAGCCAGGCACTTCTGGTAGTTCTTCTCCATTATCGTATGTCGAGGTTTGTCTTATAGGTAATCCATCAGCATCTAATAGTACACCAAATTCATTTACTGTTTGTGTGTCTACATCTTTTACAACTTCTACACTATCTGCAACTGTGTGTAGTGCTATATTAGGTGTGAGCGCATTAGCATAAATATTACACCCTATAATATTCGGGACAGAAATTTCATCTTTTACTAGAATATCAGGCACATCTTCTACAACCTCCTCGATAGGTGTAATTGGCTCATCTACTATAACAATATCTTCTTCAATCTCTACAACATCAGGAGCTACCTCAACCGGCGCCTCTTCTATGACCACCTCGATTACCTCTTCAATAGGGTTTATTTGAGGAGTAACTTCCATAGTATATGTTTCTACAGGCCCATTATTAATTAGGTCCAGTAAAGATACTTTAACCTCTAGTGGTTTAGTCTTAACTTCTCCAATAACTTCCTCCTTAATAGGATCTGGGGCAATCTCCACAGCTACGGGCTCGTCTTTAACAGGGTTCGCAATCGGAACTACGGCCTTTTCAATAATAGGAAATGGAACAAACCCAGTACCATATATAGAGTAATTGATTCTTAACTCCGCTTCTGTTTCAGAGGCATCCGGCATAGATGCATACATTTCTGAAATTCGATGGTATGATAACTCCTTTAATACCTCTTTTTCTTTTAATTCCCTTAAAAATTCTAATGACTTCATATTTATTTAATTTTAAAGCGGGGACATTATATCCCCGCGTACTTATTTATTTTTAACCTTCGTAATCTCTAAACGCTTTAATCTTTGGAAATCTTAATTTACCTTTAGATGTTATACCAAAGTATTCGATCGTTGCGATCATTCCTATGAAATCGGTCTGATTATTGAATAATTCAATACATCTTTCGTCATTCCATCCTTTAGCCATCCCTGCCTTTTGTGTAGATGTTTTATCCAATAGTGATAAGTCATGTGGATTCATCCCTGTAGGATTCTCTAAACTAATCTCTACCATACCGGCCATACCAGCTTTGGTACTTTCACCTTCAATGATTCCAATTACAGTAAACTCACAATCAAATACTTCTTTTCTTTTAAGTAAAGACTTAGATCGTTTATCCACATCGTAAGGCGCATTGATTAATCTAAGAATACTTCCTTCATATCCAGCATCTATAGCCGATTGTTGGAAACCGTCGAAATCTTCTTCTGTAGATACGATTACTGAACTTTCTAGTACGTAAGTGTCTTGTGTACCTAAGTACCCTGTGAATATAGATTTAAGCACTTGCTGTCTGTTTAATGCAGATAGGTCCTCATAATTTTTAGAATACACATCGTAAACAAAGTACTTACTATTCTCTTTACTAAACGCTTTCTGTTCATCAGTAGGGGATTGCTTTTTGAATATAGACATCAGGTCTTCAAAGTTATCCTTATACGCGTGGTTGTATACTTCACCGTCTAAAATAATTTCAGGGAAGTCTTCAAACAATCTAATTATAGCATCTGATGCAATTAAATGTTCAAAGTTCATCCACTCTTTACCAGTTCGTGTGAATGCTCTGATCTTTCCCTCAATCATCATAACGTTACACCTTGCACCATCTAGCTTATTAGAAGCTAGTGCAGGGTATAAAGGCTTTCCTTTATAATCTTTCCATTTCATCCCAGCAGGACATAACATAGGTAACCAGATTTTACTGTTCCTAGCCTCCTCTACTGTAGAAAAGTAACCTGATCTCTCTTTTTTACCTACTGCTTGTTCCAACATTTTAACCGCTTGATCAGCTGTAGATAGGTAATTAGATTTACCAATATTCTTTTCTGAGGACATTTTATATGTAGGGTCCTTCAATTTGAACGTATCTTCAGGCGACTCATTATATAGACCATCTGTCGTATATATTCCAGGTATTCCATCCACATCTTCTCCTAACCAACAGTGCCACTCTCTAATTCGGCCAGTTGTGTCTAACTTGTATCTTGTTTGTTTACTCATTTTATTTTATTTTATATAACGTAAAAAGGCCTAGAAGAACGTATCCATCTAGGCCATTATATTGTTATGATTAATTTATTTTGCTATTATTCCTCCAGTAGACAAGATCAATGTAGATACTGATACTGCACTATTTATAGCAGATATAGTCACAGCGATAGGATCTAAGATTCCTTTGTTAATTAGGTCAACTATTTCAAGATTAACCATATCATACCCGTATCTAGGAGACTCAAAATCAGAGTCCTTAATTACGATATCACCATTAATAGCGATTTGTCTTGCAGGTTGTTTTATTGCTTCAATTAATACAGCATACCCTGTTTTAAAGGCTGCAGTACCTACAACACTCTCTTTACATAAATCTAATGAAACATTGTATAAAGACATTCCGGCTCCTGGAAGTACTCCAAGGTTATACGCGGATGTTACAGCACCTACTGCATCTTCATATCTATCAAATAATTCATCAATTTCAGCTGAGGATTGCCCACCCACTAGTATAATCCCTAAGGATTCAGTTAGTTGTCTTACCCTTTCTAATAATCTTGTTCTATCTAAAGGGTTAAGCGCTGACCCCATAAGACTTTTAAGTCTCTCTACTCTTTCTGAAACCGCTACAGTTTGGGTACTATTAAGGATTGTTGTGTATTCTATTCCAACATCAACAGAGTCACAGACACCGAACGATGGTTTATAGTCTATTGACGCCAGTTCAGCCTTATTAACTACCTTAGACCCTGTGTAGATAGCTATATCTTCCATAGCTTGTTTCTGGTTATCACCAAATCCAGGTGCTATTACAGGAATAACTTTAACCCCTGCTTTAACATTTTTGTATAATGTATTAATAACTTCCTCTTTAAACTCTTTAGCGATTATTACTAACGGCCTCTTAAGGTCATTTGCTTTTACCATTAATTTAGTCAGTTGGTTAAATTTATCAACCTCTGAACTAATTAGTATAACTAAACAATTCTTTTCAGCATAAGAAGATGTATCAACACTATTAATAAATGATGACGACACAATACCTTTTTTGTACCTGTAACCATTTACTATGATACTTTTAGTATGTGTTAATTCAGACTTAACAACATTCATTGCACCGTGTTTACCTACAGTCAAAGCCAAATCAGTAATAATATCTGCAGCCTCTGTATCACCATTAGATGAAGTTAGTGCGATATTACGTAAAACATCTTTGTCGTCAACTGATATAGATGATGAGGTAAGCTTTGAACTGATGTCCTTTTGAGCTTTATTCATTCCCAACTTAAATTGAGTAATGTTTTCTACCTTACAACCGGAGTTAATTAAGGCTTGTGCTATAACGATACTTGATGTTGTACCATCGCCTACACTATTTACAGTGTTATTAGCAACCTCTTTTAAAAGATCCGCTGCTAGGTTTTCGTAAGGATCAACAAGTACAACTTCTCTGGCTACAGAAACACCATCTTTTGTAACTTTAGGATCTCCTTTTAAAGTACGTATAATAACGTTCTTACCCCTAGGGCCCATTGTTACCTTTACTATATCAGCTAGTTTATTTGTACCACTAACTAATTTTGCGATTACTTCATCGCCTGTTAATATTAATTCTTCCATATTCATTTAGGTTGTCATTATAGGTGTTTATTAGCTCACCACACTTCTCAATCACTAATACTTTAGCTGGTTCTGTTATATTATGTCTCTTAGACAACAACTCTATAAAATCATAAAGACTTATAGGTGTCATAGGGAATAAACTCATAAAGTCTTTTAGAGATGAATCCAGTAACCTTTTCATGATACTATAGTAGTTGTTAACTATATCTATATCATAAGGGCAGTGTATGCTCATATCCGCTAGAACATTGTTAAAGTCCCTCTCTTTAGAGTAGTATAAGGTGTAGAAACTATTGGTCTCCTTTATGTAATCTATGTGATCTTCATCCTTAGTGTAATTCTGAGGATGCATCAGAACATCTCTGATCTCTGATCCTACGTTATTATACCTATTGATAAAATCAACTTCGTTTCTACTATATAATACACCCAATCTATCAAGTGTTGATAATGTTAGTGCTAAGATATGTTCCATGATTTAAGTAAAGTTACAGTTTTATTACATCCATTTATAGTTAGATAATCTGAAACATCCTTTTCTAGAACGATCATTTTACCTTCTACTTCTATTCGCTCCGTTGACACAAAAATATACTCTATTCCCATTTTCTTACCTTTCTGAGCAAACTTTACCCCTGCGAGATCGAAGTCAGATACAATAATTATACGTTCATAATGTTTCTGTGCCCATTCTATAAACTCAACATTCAGGTTAATACTCTCTGCATGCGGCGCTAGAACAGCGATTTTAATACCCACGAATTTAGTGAATATTTTATGAATGACCATGACATCTTTGAACGATTTAGTTATTATCAACGTTTTAGCTTTAGTATCTAACTGCTTAAAACCTTGGTAGTACCTATAATCATTAGCGGGGCAGCTGTTTCTAAACTTATACTTTCTTGTGGCTTTCGGTTGATATAATTTACATTTATCCCAAATATTGTATGCAAAAACTAGGTTATTTTGTCTAAACCTTTTTGTTACAATGTTTTCTGGTGTTAGTAATTTACCAACTGATCGAACTTCCCAGTAATTTAAGTCAGCTTCCTCTTGAAGTAATACTCCCCAGTAGTCTAAGTCTTTCTGCGTGAACCTTCTTGGACTGTAGTTGATTTCTTTCTTAATCTTGAACTTGGTTAAATCTCTTGCAACTTTTACCTTTTTAACTTTATCCCCTCTAATCATTCCTAGCTCTAATTGAGAGTCTATGAATTTAATTGTATCATATGTAGTAACTATCTCAGTGTTATACTGATGCTTAGCTATTAGCCTTATGAATTTAAAAACATTACCATACTCACCTGTAGCAAGATCTTTAAACCACACTTCATCGGGTCTTGTATCTTTAATTCTGGTGGGCACGAATACTGTGAATGAGGGGAATTCATCAGAAGATCGAATAGGGGAAACTATTGCCTCCCCTATCTCTACTTCTTGACCTAAGAATGTTTCATATATTTCTATATCATCAACATATCTTAATAACCTTTCTGTTATGGACTCATCTGTAAGTAATTTGTTTAAGAACAGTCTCATAACTTATAGATTATAATAAATCAGTAATTCCTTTTCCTGGTACGTTAGATTTAACTACACCTGATGCAGCAACTTCACCACCTGCGGCAGCTAGCTTGTTTTTCATCTCGAATGGAGTAATACCTAATGTTGTTTCAGTATCCATACCTTCCATAAAAGTTAAATCGTAAGGTAATCTAGAGTATACTCCTGATTTATCCGTTACAATCTTTACTCTACATAGTTTAGATTCCGCTCCAATTTTACCTTTAACCGCACTTGCGAACTGGTCAAACATATCTTTATCGATAGATGCACACCCTTCTTTAGTTGATAAAGCTGCAGCAAATGCATCTTCATTACCTTTGAATACTTCAGTAGGATCTACAACAACACCTGGGTTTAATACATTTACAATGTTTTGTAGCTGTCCTAATTTAGATGATAAAGTCTTTAATACTCTTTCATGGCCTGCTTCTAAGTTGAAGTAAGAGAACTTACTTTCCATCATACCTTTATTGGTATCCTTTGCATCATACTCTCTGAATGTAATAAAACACCCTTGTCCTGTAGGGATACCATCACGTAACACTACTTCATTACTGATTCTTGTAATTCTTACATTCTCTCGGATTCCAAATTCTAGATCTACTCCTAATGGTCCGTTTGCTAATAATTTATTTAAAAACATATTCTTTTTTAATTTTAGATTAATGATGCCTTTACAGCAGGTGTTTGTGTATTTTCTCCAACAGCTTTGAACATAAGTTCCTTATCTGTAACCTTTAACTCTGGATCATCTACTATAGTAGAGATGAATTTTCCTGCTTTTGGTTGTTGTAAGTGTGTTCCTGTTTTTTCGTACACTAGTTTTAATGAAACTACTGGCGCTTTGTTATCTTTAAGGTATGCATCCACTAATAAAGCGTATGTGTCCCCTATAGTTTTCATTAATGATAAACAAACTGTTTTATCTTTAATAGCATCTCTAACAGCATCCTCTGTCTCTTGTACGCCTTCTTGCTCTAGTATTTTACTAAATACTAATGCCCATTTATCCGTTGCTGGATCATCAGTCATAGGGTACATAGTTCTTAAGATAGCAGAAATTTGTGTTACTTGAGTAAAGAAGTTATCATAAGCCCAATCTCTAGAAGGATCTACTTGAAACCATCTGATTTCTTTTTCTTTAAAGATCACACCTTGATCGTTTAACTGTCCAAACTTCGTATAACATGTAGCGTTGATTACCTCTCCACCCTCTTTCATTCGTACATCATTTGACGCAGTCATGATTACACAGTTCTTACTTACACCGAAACCAATATCAGGTTTACGAGTGTTACTCATTAATTTACTTAATAAAGTGCTCATAATTATTTAATTTTAATCTATTTTTACTGCTGAACTTTTTGTAGAGGGTTCAGTAACCACATCTTTTATTTCTTCGACTTCTTCAACTTCCGTGAATCCCATAGTTCCGTCATCATTCATGGTCGTGTTATACGTCCCATTAGGTGCTTCACTAATAATTTCTACATCTGTATAAAGTCCGCTTGCTCCTTTCATTAATACCTCTGGAAAGTATGTTCTTACAGCACCGGTTAAACACCTAGCTCTTAACATTTCCTTTGGCATTCTAGTCCAGTTATCTTTTTTGGTGTACCCTGCTGCGGTAGCTTGGCCCCAAGTGTATGCGAAGTATAATTTCTTAGGTTTTCCTGTTACCTTAGATATAAACTCCATCTCTACTTCAGTGACAATTCTGCCACTGTCTTCTACTTCGTGGTCTTTAACGAAGTTGTATTCTACTCCTGCCTCTTTTAAAAGACTTCCCATAACTGTCCACGAAACTACAGTTTTCCCTGCAATCACATGAATATTATTGAATGATGCCATCATTGGTAACCCCATTTCTTGTCCTGTACGGATTATCGCTACAGCTCTTTCTGGTGTCTGTACGTGTTTTGGGATTAAACCTGATGCAATCAAGTCCTTTAACTCTTTGACGTCTAGCGCCCTAGAGGGGATATTAGAAGACGCTTCTAATGCATTTTCGCTCATAGTATTTTATTTTCGGACTACTAATGTAGTCATTATTTGTTAATGGAAGGACTTTAATAATGTTATAATTTGAGTATACCACTCGAGATTTGATGGCGCCTCTGCCTCAGAGAAGTACCCACACTCGCCTAAGAAGATAGTACCAATAGTTATATTATTTCTTCCAGTTGAATTTTTTACGATGGTAACAGACCTAAATCTCTCTTTACCTTGTATTACTAAATCCTCTATTGGGAAATTGTTATACGCTACGTTATTTTCATTGTAAGGATTATATAAAACTACTCCTAAATCTGCTGATTTTCTAAATACACCAATATCCCTATAATCTGGTTCGGAATCCTTTATAGTTCTCACGTAACTACTTGATGGGGACATGGTGAAAATACTCGTTACATTATACACCTTCTTTAGCATTTTAACATATGTGTTGAAGTGGTCCTTAAGTCCAGCACCATCAAGATTTGTAAACCCTGACTTTTCTATAGCTAAACTATCTAGATCCTCTAAAAACACAAAAGTCCTATGTGTTGAGTTTCTATACTCATACTGAAATGTTACCTCATCTTGAGACCCTACTGTAGCCATGTAATCTATAACATGGTTCCTAAGGTCTGTTGGACTAATATCACCTCCATAAAACTGTATAACTTCTCTTTCAATTAGATCGAAAAAGTGTTCAGCAGAGTTTATTCTAGTAATATCATCCTGAGTCAGGTCATACATCTTCCCTCTTTTACTATTTAAAGTAGGGATATCAATAACCATTTTGTACTCCATTCGAAGGTATAAGCACAATAGTTTCTGCACTTTAATCCTAAGTGGTGTTTTGTTACAGAAATAAAGTATACTCAGTGGCGCTCGTTCCGCATTAGGTATATCCAAAGGGACACCTGTGTCGTCATCAATCATCACCTTTCCATCACTATCTTTTTGGTAGATACTATCTCTCCAATCAATAAGTAGTGTCATCATGTATGCATGGTCCATATAACTCTTTTTACCTGAAGATTCTCTTCCAGATATAGCTATAATTTTACCTTGTTCTATGTTGCCACAGAATCTGCTTATATGATTAAATGGCAGCTCTACGCCACCGTCTTTACTCTTTAGTCCATTGACTACTGGGTATGTAATATGTTGTTCGAATAAACTCATGATGGTATATATGTATTTTTATTATCAGCCATAATAGTCTTGTCAGTTAATTCATCCAAGTTACCATGTATGTACTCCTCGTGAGCCACCTCGTACCAATTCTCCCACTCTTTTATGAAGTTATCCATACTCTTAATGTAGTATCGTCCACCCTTTTTACTGTATGATTGTTCTATAGATTTGTAAACTCCGTAAAGAAGTAATCCCATATCATATTTATTAGCAAAATCGGTAAACTTTCGTACAAACCCTTTAGTTAATTTTCTAAGCGTTACGCCTTCCCAAGGAGTTTTAAAGTGTGTAATCCATTCCTGGTTCTTCTTTATATCCGTAGTAGGAAACATCTTCAACATTATATGCATATATGGGATTAAGTCCTCTCTAGCATTATGTCTTTTGTATTTCTCATACTCTTCAGGTGTTATTCCTGAGGGGGTTACAGCTTTAGCAAGCTTCTCTACAATTTCAAATGTTTCATCGTTAAATTTTACACTTTTTGTAGGCACTCGGGATTTAGGTACATGACTTATAATAGCTTTTACCCTATCACTTACACCTTTTACACCAACAAGATCTTCCTGTACCAGGTACAACATCTCATCACTATCAATCAAATTTCCAGGTTTAAGGTTACTGTGTACATGAAGTAAATAAACACTTTTGTTAGTGCTAATTTTGAACTCCTTTGACAGCTTCCCAATCAATTTTAAAGTTTCTTTCATATTGTTTAATTTTAATTACTTAACCCAAGCATCAGATATTCCACCTTCTGCTTTAAGTATATTATGGCCAAGTAAGGTTTCTGCCGCGTCTTCCATTTTCTCAATCAAGAGGTTATAACATTCTTGTTTTATATCATCATGACATATCATAACAACCTCATCATGAAGAAATCTAGAGAACTTTATTCTTTTATCGAGATTATTCTCCTCCAAGTGTTTGTTAAGCCTTACTATAGCAAGCTTTGTCATATCAGCAGAGGCCCCTTGTATAGGGCTGTTCTGCCCTTTACGTCTAATCGAATTTTCTTCGGTAGAGTCTTCAGGTAACTTAAACCTACGTATCCTTCCTATAATCCCAGGAGTTCTAACGTATTTATACTCAACAGCATCATCCGCACAACCAACTAAAAACTGGTGTATATTGGGGAAGGTGGAATAGAACAGGTCAATTAAATCATCGGCTGTTTGTATATCATCTAAAAATCTACCTTCTTTATGCTCTCTCTTTAAATAGTTATGAACAGATGTATTCGACTTACGCTTCTTATGGTATTCCGAAACATACGTATCATAATCATCACTGTTATCTAGAATATATGAATCTGCTTCATCTTGGTGAAGGATCACCAACTCTTTACTTGTTGCAGGAACACCTAGATCATCACCTAACCCAATCGCTGTTTTTCCGTAGAATAGTCCGAAACTTGTAGATTTACTACTGCCTCTTAGTTCTAACAACTTTTTGTTTTTTGGCTTTCCTTTAGGTTTAGGGTCACCCCCTAGTGCTGCCCACTCTTCTTTAAACATAAGAGATGCACAAGTTGAATGGAAATCCTGACCATTTTGAACTGCATCTAATAGTGCTTGTTCCTTACCAAAGGTCGCCGCAACAATTGCCTCTTGACTTGCGTAATCGGCTGCTACTACTACCCATTTTTTACCATCAGGCCCTAGACCTGTTTTAGGGTTATTAGGATTGAAAGGGACTCGGTACTCATTAACTCCTGGAAGAAGTTGTAAATGTTCCATACTTGATCTCCCCGTTGCTAAAATCTGTGTAATGGAAGCAACCCTAAACATTCCGTCCGGAGACATAGCGTTTAAAAAGTTTTGCCCATACGAAGATAATAACTTAGCTGATCTATTGTATCTCCTTAGATACGAGGCCATTGGATGATCAATTTTACTAATCACAGCCTTACCTACGGATTCTATTTCAGTATCTATTAGTTGGAAGATTGATAATAGTTGTAGATTCGAGTTCAAATTTATGGTAACTGTATTTTTGGGAATCAGTACATTTAGATCTATCAGGTCTTGTCTATAAACTTTTAACATTTCTGTAGCATCATCAAACCTTCTTTCAGCGACTGCACTTAGTAAAGAAACATCCTCACCTTTATGCTCACGAATTTTTACTTCCTTTTTAAGATCACTTATACGCATTGGACACACTAAGTTATCATAAACTAAAGACAAGTATGTACGTTTTTTAGCTGAGGATCCCCAACCAAATTCGTATATGTCATCTTCAGAGTACATACCTAATGTAATTATATCTGCTTTGAAATACTTAAGTAGTATCTCATGGAAATCTTTGGTAACCTCTTTAACCTCGACCTTTTTAGTCTCCATTAAAGCTTTCCACATATCTGTATCCAAGTACATATTCCAGATCATAGAGTTACCATAAGGTCTTACTACCTCATCCTCCAGTATAACGGCATTCTCTAATCCCCAGTACTTTACTTCTCTTTCTAAGGCTTCAAAGATATCATATAAGAACACAACATCAGCTGCTGCATACTCTAGTTGACTCATAGTCATAGGTGCCCCATCGAATGAGGTTTGTTCACCTTTGTCTAATTCAATATTAAGATAACGTTTAACACAACCTGCATAACTGTTATACCCTTTAGCTAAATCCTCTCCTGGTTTAAACCCACATACTACAAGTGCGGATCTTAGATAAGTATCTTTAAGATTTGTCATAGCGATACCATAACACCACAATATTACTGTGTAATCAAATAACGCATTATGTATAATCTTAGGATTCTTGCACTTCAGCACTTCCATTATAATCATCTCTTCTTCAAAAGGTAGTCCAACCATATCCACTATGTATTGTACTCTCTTATCTTTACTCCCTATTTGAATGGTATAGCATTTTCGATCCTCTGGTACTCTTTCACCATCAATTATATAAGGTGTAAAAACTTTACCCTTGCCTTTAAGATACCCTTTCCAACCAGATAACCCTTTAATGATATTTGTTTCCGTATCCAACTGGATATGATCGTCATGACTATTTATCCAATCAAGGAGTGTCTGTGCTTTACAGAATTGTACTAATTCACTTTCTTGGTATTCACTAGTCCTTCCTGTTATTAATTTTATCATAACGCTTCGAGTATTTATCGTAATTAACTCTAGCCTCCTCAAACTCCTTTGTATTAGGTGTTATAGAAACTAGATTTGTTTCCAATTTATTTACTACTTGATAGTTAAGTAATGAGTACACCATCATTTTCATCTTATTCTTAAGCGTTAGATTGTTTTTCATCTTAGGAATAACGATACTGTCTGTTTTTACTTCAATGTATCCTAATCTAACAGCCTTTAATCCATTGGTGTCTCGATCCTTAATCATAGAGGGACCGTAAAACTTAGCTTTATCCTTTTTGTATATCCCTTGCTTTACAATTGTTACATTGTATGGGGAGATAAATGGGAATATTTCTTCTTTATTCATTTCTTATCATTTTTTTAATTAGTTGTATAGATTTGTTATAATTAGATATATCAAACCTTTTTAGCTCTATTCTAGGTATTTGTACTATTCCAGTACAGACTAATCGGCTTTCTACGTAATCAAACGTAGCGATAACAGTCTCACCTTTTACTGGTAGGTCAGATATGTTTTCAACACTGTTTTCCCATATCACACCAGTCATAAACTTATTAGACAACTCAGTATAATTTATACATATTCTGTCTTCTAATAGTGATGATGCAAACATCAGGTCCTCTTTAGTTGACGCTAATAGGCCAACTAAGTACCTTGGGAATGAATCCTCCTCATACAAATGGTTCTCATTTATATTGTAACGGACTTTTACCTTATATACTCCTGGCTTTTCTACTACTTGATAGTTAGCTAAAGCTTCTATCGTAAGCATCATAACCCAAAGAACGTCTTTATGTTACTAGGTAGCTGCGAGTTATCTACTGGGTACTGTTTATTATAAATAAATGTGATATATTTAGCTCTAGTACATGCAACATATAGTGACTGTAATTTAGTCTTTACTGGTACAATGTTACTCGGGAGGCTCATAATATCACCCTCAATCACAATTGAATTTGAGTATGTCTTGCCTTGTGCTTTATGTGACGTTATACTATAACTATACACCCAAGATAACCAATTTTTCTTAAAGTCGTAGTAGTAATCCCATCCATTTCTTTCCCCTGATTTCGCTACTCGGAGTAACCTCTCTGTTTTAGCGAGGTACTGAGACTTATTGCTAGGGTCAATACAATCAACATACATCCCTTCTGGTAGATTTAAGTCCGGATCTAAGTTTAATCTTAGTATAGGGAACTCATCACTATCTTCTGTCTTAGCACTTACAAAATCCTTTACATGAAATAAATCATTGTTATTAATTAGTACCTTGGTGTTACCCTCTCTAATTTTTATAGAGTATGAATCAATCGCTATAATCTTTTCGTTCGGCATAAATGTATCCAACTGATCTTCAGGTTTATCGTAAAGTGCTTCACGAGCTAATGTGTTAAGAACATCTACCGCTTTATTGGTATATGCTACCATCTGAACATCATCATTATGCTCCTGTATCAATAACTTAGTTATTCTTTTAATATCTTCCGAAGAGTTTATAAAAATATAACCTGAGTCTCCGATCACTTTAGACGTACGAGTTTTATTACCTAGCTCCTGTGTTTGCCATACATTTATACCAAAGTTACTGGGCCTATCAGATAGTATTTCACGTCTTAGTGCATTTCCTAATTCTGTTGTAGGTCCTGTGTATCTAACAGGTATAACCAATGTTGCGCCAATGTGGTTGAATGTTGGTGAATCCTCACCTTTTGTTTTTAATCCTCTTGCTATTGGGGGAAGTTGTGCGACATCTCCTAAGTATAATACCTTGGTTCCAGCACTCTTAAGTTCCATGATGTTATCCATGTCTTCCTGGTCAAGCATACTACACTCATCGATTACCAAGTATTTAGCAAGGCTGATCGGAGGTGCTTCTCTAGCGTATGGATTAGGTATAAAGCTTATTACGCCGTTAGCGCCTATCTTTCTCTTTAGTTGCAGTGCACTGGCTAATGTAAGACAAGGCACACCTTCACCCAAACTTTTTTGGAGTTCTCCTTTGGCTGAGTGTGATACTGCTACACCCATAACACCACGAAGGCCTTTATACACCTCTTTAACGATAGTTGTTTTTCCTGTTCCTCCAGCTCCTGATACAGTCATTACTTCTCTGTCACTGGATAGAAATGTGGATATAGCTTCTATGGCTACCTCTTGTTCTTCTGTGTATATCATATAATTATATAATTACCTTTTGTTTTATCTACGAATCTTTTTATTGGTTGGCTAAACTTATTACTTACACAAGTAACTACATGAGGAGAATCGAATTCAATTTTGTCCTCAGAGTCTGTTATAATAATAATATTTAACTTAACATCTTTGGGTAGTTCGTGATCTACCACTTTTTTATAATCTACAGTACAGTGCTCGTACTCATAAGAATCCAGAAAGAATGCTAATTTTTCATCTCTATCAGTTAGAAGTATACTCTGTACATTTGCTCCGAATCTATAGTAGAGTATAGGTGTCTCCGTCTCCAAGAGTTTACAGTGAATTACCTTTACCATATCTTGTAAAGACCTCATACTGAAGGACACGTCCTCCATTACAACTATAATATCTTCAACTATTTCTGAAGTATATTGGTAGCTTAACTGTTTAGTGGCCACTTTAAATTTAAAGTCTACCTTTACCATATCAGATGATTTCGATTTAAGAATATCTTTGATACTCTTTATCGGTTCTCTTATGATTTTAACATTTTTACTCTCATTGGGGGATATAATTGTATTCAGCCTACTCAGTGCTGTGGTGATATAATCTTTATCCTTCCCTGTATAAGTAATCATAGTCTCTTCATAATTAGCTGGGGCCTTATGAATATCTCCTTCACCACTTAAAAGTGTTGTAACATCTATATCAAGTAACAGATCCACGAATACATAAATTGCCGTCTCCAAGTACCTCCCATCAAATACCTCTGTTGTAATAGAA
>Ga0308004_10000415_pt1 | contig 20322 bp, 19 predicted proteins | sample Neamet38_FD_203156 | JGI IMG/M metagenome (GOLD analysis project Ga0308004, IMG submission 203156) | Marine microbial communities from water near the shore, Antarctic Ocean - #38 | ecosystem: Environmental > Aquatic > Marine > Unclassified | place: Southern Ocean | collected 2014-06-06 | reverse complement strand
CATATAAGTGTTAATTTTTGATCTACAAGTTCTGACAAACATTATTAATTATCTGAATTCTCTTTATTTTCCTCACTTTTTTCTTCTTTTTTTTCAGTCTTCTTGGAAACACCCACAAGAGATGGTCTGAGAAGTCTGTCTTTCATCATAAATCCCTTTTGAATTTCCTGAACAATTGAGCCAGGCTCTTTTTGATCATCATCAATTTCCATCATGGCTTGATGAAGATTTGGATCAAGTTTTTTACCAATTGAAACTATAGGAATAATTCCATTTTTTGACAAAATAGAAACCATATCTTTATTTATAATATCAAAATGTTCTAAAGTTTTTTTTAGGGCTTCTGAATTTTTTAATGCTTCATCACTTTCCAATATTTGTTTTGATCTTTCTAAGTTGTCAATTAAGTTTAATGTTTCCTTTGCAAAAGCAAAGCCACCATAATTAAAAGCGTCTTCCCTTTCTTTTTCAAACCTTCTCCTTTGGTTTTCCATTTCAGCAAAGGCTCTAGCTATTTTATCTTCTAGTTCTAAAATTTTTTCTTCAGGGCTAACTTCCTTAGTCTCATTAATTAGCTCTTCAGGGCTAACTTCCTTAGTCTCATTAATTAGCTCTTCAGGGCTAACTTCCTTAGTCTCATTAATTAGCTCTTCAGGGCTGATGCTTTGATCTTTTTCCATTGTCACTTATATGGTATGAAATTTAATAATTGCTAGATGTTAAAAAAAAAAATTACAAAATTATTAGTAGGCACAAACAATAAAGGAAAATTGAAGGAAATTAAGGATTTATTGCCTAAAAATCTTCAAATTTTCTCCACCACAGACTTTAAGATTAAAAGCCCTGCTGAAAATGGAAAATCTTTTAAGGAAAATTCTTTAATTAAAGCCAAATATTTTTCTAAAAAATCAAAAATGATTTGTTTGTCAGATGATTCTGGGTTGGAGATAGACATTTTAGAAGGAGACCCAGGAATCTATTCAGCTAGATGGGGTGGAAAAAAAGGAGATTTCCTTAAAGCTATGAATAAAGTTTTTAAAAAATTAGATAAAAAAGATAAAAACTGGAAATATAAAAAGGTAAAGGCTAGGTTTATTTGTGCTTTAACTATTTATGGACCTGATCAAAAAACAATAAACTCCATTGGAAAAGTTGAAGGACATATTGCGAGTTCTATAAAGGGAAAAAATGGATTTGGCTATGATCCTATTTTTATACCCACTGGAAAAAAGATTACTTTTGGAGAAATGAATCCTGTCATAAAAAATAAAATAGATCATAGATTTAAAGCTTATCAAAAAATTAAAAAACTTTTTTAAACAGTTCGTCTTCAACCTTATAAAAATTTAGGATATGATTAATTCTATTATCCTTAATCTCAAAAATTCCTACTCTTCCTTTGAAAAGAGTTTTTTTTGAAAAAATTTTTTTATCTACTATAGAGTTATTTTGAAGTATTAAATAATAGACAAGCCCGACTAAGTCTAAGCTTAAAAAAGATAATTGATTGGGATATTGATTATATTTTTCAAAGTATTCTGATGAAAAATCTTCATAATTTTTTTTATTAATAGAAGGAAAATATAAAGGTTGTGAGCTTTTTTCTTTAAGTAAAGACTCATCAAACCACTGGTTGAGGGTTATAAGGTATTTTTGTTTCGGTGAAATATCAGTATATAGTAAAGAAGTTGTCACACTTTTTAAGCTTTCGTCAAAATCTGCAATTATTATAGAATCAAAATTTACATTTCCAAGAGTGTCTTTTTTTTTTAATTTTTCTATTAATTTTTCTTTATTATCTTCATCTGATTCCTCTAGCCTTTTTATCTCATCCTCTAAGTTTTGTTTTCTGCTTTTATAATTTGTTATTATTTCAATTTGTTGAGTAAGTTTTGTTGGTTCAGTACTGTAGATATAGTTTTTAATTATCTTTATTTTAGAATTAGATATAGCTTTTTTTATTTCATTTTTATAATTAACATCAGGTGTTAAAAAAATAGTTTTTTTAATTTCTTTTAATTCTATGAATTTTTTAATTGCATTTAATTGTGAGGTAGCATTTATACCCGCATTTATAATATTCTTAGACCCATTACTATCTTTGTTTGTTAAAGATAAAAAAATCAACTCACTTAACTCATCAAGATAAATTAAATTTTCATTAAAAACTGGACCAATAACTATTTTTACACCCATTGAGTCTAATTCTTTTGCAGATCTTAAGGTAATTTCAGGACTTGAAGCGGTATCCTTTGGAATGATTTCTATTGATAAATTATTTATTTCATTGATTGCTAGTCGGACAGCTTTGATTATTGACTGGCCTATTTCAAAATTTTTACCTGTTAATGGAACAAGTAACCCAATTTTAATTTTTTCTTCAGCAAACACACTTCCCAAAAAAGTTGAAAATGTTAAAGTTAAAAGTAATATAAATTTAATAATTTTCTTCATTTTAATGTTATTATAACAACTATAGCTTGATGATTCTACATACTGAAAATAAAAAAAACAAAGTTAAAAGTGGCCTTTATATTGTCTCTACACCAATTGGAAATTTGAGTGATATCACACTGAGAGCTTTAGAGGTTTTAAAAAAATCTGATTATATATTGTGTGAAGATACACGAATCTCTAAAAATCTATTAGATAAATATGAAATTAGATCAAAACTTATTTCAAACCACAAATTTAATGAAAAAAAAAATTTATTGAAGTTAACTGAAATTTTAAAATCAGATTGTGTTGTCTCACTAATTTCCGATGCAGGAACACCATCAGTTTCTGATCCAGGAGCAATACTAATCAATGAATGTTTGGTAAATAAAATAGATGTCTTTCCAATACCAGGGACATCTGCTGTTTCCACAGCTATTTCGATCAGTGGGTTTAGTGAAAAATATTTTTTCTATGGTTTTTTTCCAGAAAAAAAAATTAAATTAAAAGAAGATTTTGAAAAATTATCTAACCTAGATAGTTGCATTATTTTTTTTATTTCTCCTCGGAAATTTAACAAATCTGTAAAAGATATTAAACATTATTTCTTTGGTCGAAGAATATTAATATGTAGAGAAATGACAAAATTTTATGAAGAATATATAAGATCTGATATTGATAATCTTGAACCTTTTGAATCTGATCCTAAGGGAGAATTAACAATAATTATATCTGAAAAAAGTAAAGAAAAAAAATTGTCGATTATGTTAAAAGAATCTGATAAAAAGAATATTCAAATGTTAATTAATAAACTGAGCATTAGAAGTATAACAGACTTAATTTGTCAAAACTCACATGTGCCTAAAAAAGAAATTTATAATTATTGTGTTGAAATAAAAAATAAAAAATGAAAAATAATTTTTTTTTTATAGGTTTAGCTTTTTTGATATTTACAGGATGTGTTGGAATTAGTTCAAAGGGTATTTTTGGATCTGGTGTTAGTATTGCTTTTGACCCAAGATCCTTAGGAACACAAATAGATGATTCTGTAATGCAAAAAAATCTATCTGCAAGAATGATCTTAAGAGATAAAAGCTATCTAATATCAGTAAGTACTAATGTTCTAGATGGTAGAATTTTCTTAACAGGAAAAGTAGAAAACCCAGAAGAGAAACTTCAGCTTACTAAATTAGCTTGGGAAACTAAAGGTGCTAGATCTGTTAAAAATGATATTAAAATTAAAGAAGAATTTAATTTTAAACAGTCAGCAAAAGACTTGTTAATAACCTCACAATTAAGAACAGCTATGATTTTTAATAAAAAAATTAAGGCAACGAACTATCAAATAGATACCTATAAAAAGAAGATATTTATTTATGGAATCTCGTTAACTTCAGACGAAATGAAAGAAGTTATAAGTGAAGCAAAAGAAATACTTGATGTTGAGAATGTTATAGCAAGTATAACTTTAGTTGAAGATTTAAGAATTCAAAAAAATTAGTTTTTTTTATACTCAATAACATCTGCAGAGTAAGCAGCAACAGAAGCTAAATTTATTATCTCAGAAGTGGATGATCTTAAAGGTGCAATTTCAATTGGCTGACCTAAACCAATTAGAAGTGGACCAATAACTTTTGTATCACCTAAGCTCTTCATCATTTTGTACGAAATGGCAGCACTGTGTTGCCCTGGCATTATTAATATATTTGCATTACCAACAATGCTCGAAAAAGGATAAAGCTCCTTGTATTCATCATTAAGTGCTACATCTGGTTGCATGTCACCATCAAAATCAAAATCTACATTTTTATTTTTTAAAATTTCAACAGCTCTTTTGATGTGTTTAGTTCTACTCGTGAGAGGTTGACCGAAAGTCGAGTGAGAAACAAAAGCAACTTTAGGAACAAAACCAAATAATTTTACTACTCTAGCAGATGATATTGCAATTTGTGCAAGCTCCTCTGAGCTTGGATATTCGTTAACGCTAGTGTCACCAACAAAAATAGTTTTTCCTTTATCTACAACCATGTTTAAACCAAACATAATCTCTCCAGGGCGCGCATCAATTACTTGAGTAATTTTATTTAAAGATGCTCCAAACCTTCTTGTATTACCAGTAACAGCACCATCAGCATCTCCACAAGCAACCATACAGGAAGCCCATATAACTCGATCATTTCTTACAAGCCTGTCACAATCTCTTTCCAAGAGTCCCTGTTCTCTTTGCATTTTTTTAAATAAATAATTTACATATTTCTCTCGTTTTTCTGTGTCCTGAGAGTTTATTATTTCAATATCAAAATTTTCACTGTACCCAATTTCTTTTATTCTTTCTTTAATATTTTCTTTTTTACCAACTAGAATAGGAATACCTAATTTTGAATTTTTAAATGCTATTGCAGCTTTGAGCGTATTTTCATCTTCACCATCCGCAAAAACAATTCTTTTTTGATTTTTTTTAATATGAGAATTAATACCCTGCATAATCGTAACAGAAGGGTTAAGCCGTTGCTTAAGCTGATCTTTGTAAACTTCAAAATTTTCTATATTTTTTTTTGCGACACCACTATCCATAGCAGCTTGAGCAACGGCTGCAGGAATTACACTAATTAGTCTTGGGTCAAAAGTAGATGGAATTATGTAGTCTTTTCCATATCTAGGTCTATCACCACCCATTGCAGCAACCACTTCATCAGGAACATCTTCTCTTGCTAAATTTGCAATTGCATTGGCTGCGGCCACCTTCATTTCTTCATTAATTGTAGTTGCCCTAACATCTAGAGCCCCTCTAAACACGTAAGGAAAGCCAATTAAATTATTTACCTGGTTAGGATAATCTGATCTACCAGTGGCAATAATAGCATCATTCCTAACTTCCATTATCTCTTCAGGGGTTATTTCTGGATCTGGATTAGCACAAGCAAAAATTATTGGGTTTTTGGCCATTGTTTTAACTAATTCTTTTTTCAAGGCTCCTTTAGCAGATAACCCTAAAAATACATCAGCACCATTAATGGCTTCTTCCAAGGTTCTATTTTTTGTATCAATTGCATGTGCTGATTTCCATTGATCCATACCCTCTGCTCTACCTCTATAAATTACTCCCTTACGGTCTATCATCGTTACATTTTCATTAGGCACACCACTATTTTTAAATAAGTTTGTACAAGCTATTGCAGAGGCACCAGCTCCATTAACTACAACTTTAACATCTTTTATAGATTTGCCACTTATGTCCAACGCATTGATTAAAGCTGCTGTCGTTATAATTGCAGTACCGTGTTGATCATCATGAAAAACTGGAATGTCTAAAAGTTCTTTTAATTTTTCTTCTATAATAAAACAATCAGGAGAAGCTATATCTTCTAAGTTTATTCCTCCAAAACTGCACGCAAAATTTTTAATACTATTGATAATTTCATTAGCATCACTTGAGTCAATTTCCAAATCAATAGAATCTATATCTGCAAATCTCTTAAATAAAACTGCTTTCCCTTCCATCACTGGTTTAGAAGCTAATGCTCCCAAATTGCCCATACCCAAGATTGCAGATCCGTTGCTTATAACGGCCACTAAATTTCCTTTTGAAGTATAGTCATAGGCTGTTTCAGGATTTTCAGAAATTGCCTTAACAGGAGCTGCTACACCAGGTGAATAAGCCAAGGCCAAATCTCTTTTAGTGGTCATTGGCTTGGACGAATTAATCTCTATTTTCCCGGGTTTATTCTTGCTATGGAATTCCAAAGCTTCTTTATCAGTATAATGTTCTATTTTAGTTTTTTTCATTTAAGGTAATTTGATATACAAATGGAACTTATTTATGACTAATATGATTTATGAACCTTATTAAGTCAACAGGCACATTTAGTTTTTTTACAATAATAAGTAGAATACTAGGATATGTCAGAGACATATTGATAGCAGTGTTTCTTGGTGCAGGACCTATGGCGGATGCTTTCTTTGTTGCATTTAGAATTCCAAATACATTTAGAAGATTATTTTCAGAGGGAGCATTCAATGCTGCATTTATACCTAGCTATTCATCCTTATTAGGTAAAAAAAAAATGTCAGCAAATTTTGCTAATAGTATTTTTAATCTACTTATTTTAGGACTATTTTTTTTAGTAATCATTATTGAAATATTGATGCCATTATTTGTATTTCTGATTGCGCCGGGATTTGAAGAAGATTCACAAAAATTAGAATTAGCTATAACTTTAACAAGGATTACCTTTCCTTTTTTACTGTTTATAAGTTTAGCCTCGTTCTTCTCAGCAATTTTAAACTCTCATAACAAATTTGCCGTTGCATCAGCAACACCTATTATTTTAAACATTCTTTTAATTGGAGTATTATTTTTTGGAAAAATTTTAAATGATCAATTAGTATATTATCTGTCTTATGCGGTGACTATTTCTGGAATATTACAATTTATATTTTTATATTTCTTTGTAAAAAAATATTTTTCACCAAAAATAAAATTAAATATTAAAATTAATCAAAAGATTAAAGTATTTTTTAAAAAACTATTGCCAAGTATTTTTTCTTCTGGTGTAACCCAAATAAATATTTTAGTAGGAACAATCATTGCTTCTTTTCAAGCTAGTGCAGTGTCTTATCTATATTATGCAGATCGAGTTTATCAAATAAACCTAGCAATTGCTGGCATCGCAATCGGAACAGTAATACTTCCTCAACTTTCCAAATATGTTCAAAATAATAGAAAAGATAAAATAAGGCTAATACAAAACAAGGCTCTAGAACTAAGTTTGTTTTTAAGCATACCAGCTGCAATAGCTTTATTGATTGCCTCTGAAGAAATTATATCTTCTTTATTTGGATATGGATTATTTGATGAAGTGAGTGTTAAGAATTCAGCAAATGCACTGTTTTATTTTGGACTGGGATTACCTGCTTTTTCGTTAATCAAAGTTTTTTCAACATTTTTTTTTGCAAGGCATAATACTAAAATTCCATTTTATATTTCTTTAATTTCAGTATTATTAAATATTTTTATTAGTATTATTTTTTTTGAAGAAATTGGTTTTATAATCATTCCCATAGCAACGACAATATCTTCTTGGTTTAATGCAATACTTTTATTTATTTTACTAAAAAAAGAAAATTTATTTAACTTTAATTTACTTTTTATAGATAGGTTTATAAGGATTTTAATTACTTCTATAATGATGGGAATATTTTTTAATTTTTTGATTAATTTTTTAAATGACAAGCTAATTTATGAGGAAATTTTTAAGTCACTATACCTTGTAGGTGCAGTGATATTAGGATTAACTTTCTATATTTTGATGGCAATATTTATCAGAGCTTTTAAAATTAGTGATATTCATCTAAAGTATTAAGAATGAGTAAAAAAATCTTTTCAGGAGTTCAGCCAACAGGAAATCTTCATTTAGGAAATTATCTAGGAGCAATTAAAAATTTTGTAGAGTTGCAAAATGAAAAAGAAAATGATTGTATCTTTTGTGTTGTAGATCTTCATGCAATAACTGTTAAGCAAGACCCAAAGGAATTAAAAAAAAACATAAGAGAGACAGCTGCTACATTTATAGCTAGTGGAATCGATCCCATTAATAATATTATCTTTAATCAGTCCATGGTTTCAGCTCATTCAGAAGCTGCTTGGATTTTAAGCTGCGTTTCAAGAATTGGTTGGCTAAACAGAATGACACAATTTAAAGAAAAAGCGGGTAAGGATAAGGAAAAAGCTAGTATTGGTCTTTACTCGTATCCAGTCTTAATGGCTGCAGATATTTTATTGTATGATGCAACACATGTTCCTGTGGGTGACGATCAGAAACAACACTTAGAGCTTTGTAGGGATATTGCCCAAAAATTTAATAATGATTTTAATGCAACAGATTTTCTAAAAGTTCCAGAGCCATTAATACAAAAACAATTTTCTAGAATAATGAGTCTTAAAGATGGAATGAAAAAAATGAGTAAATCAGATCCTTCAGATTTAAGCAGAATTAATCTTACAGATGAAAAAGATGAAATATATAATAAAATAAAGAAAGCAAAGACAGACGCCATGTCTATGCCAATGGACATTAAAGATTTAGTCAAAAGACCTGAAGCAGAAAATTTATTGGAAATATATTCAAGCTTAAAAGACCAAAAATTGGAAAACTCAATAAATGATTTTAATGGAAAGCAATTTTCAGAATTTAAAGAAAAACTATCAGAAGTTCTAATTGATAAAATTGAACCAATATCAAAAGAAGTTAAAAAATTGTTAAATGATGAAAAATATTTAGATGAAATCTTATTAAAAGGTTCTGAAAAAGCAGACAAAATTGCCTCAAAGAAAATCAAAGAAATTAAAACATTGATAGGTTTTTAACCAAATATATTAATTAGTTTTAATTTTATAATTAATCATTATATATAAGAATATGTTCATTCAAACTGAAGTAACACCAAATCCTAATTCCCTTAAATTTTTACCAGGAAAATCTGTATCTAATAATGGATCTTTTGAGGTAACTAAGAAAGAGGAAACAGAAAGTGAATTAGTTAGAAACCTTCTGTCTATAAATGGTGTAGTAGGAGTATTTTTAGGAGCAGATTTTTTATCAATCAATAAAAATGAAGATATAAATTGGGAAGATATTAAACATATTGCCATATCATTGATTAATGATTTTTATTCAACAGGAAAAGAATTTGTTATTGCAAATGGATTGACTGGTGAAAAAAAAAAGGAGCACAGCGAAATTGAGAAAAAAATCATAAGTATCTTGGAAACAAAAATTAGACCAGCTGTTGCAAAAGATGGTGGTGATATCAAATTTAAAGAATTTAAAGATGGAACTGTTAAAGTGGAATTACAAGGGAGTTGCTCTGGCTGTCCAAGCTCTACTATGACTCTTAAACAAGGTGTTCAGAATCTTTTATGTCACTACCTTCCTGAAGTAAAAGAAGTTGTTGCGGTATAATTATAATGAAAAAAAAAATTTCATTCTTAGAAATTAAAAATTTCCTAAAAAAAAGAGGACTTGTAATAAATAAAAAAAAAGAAAGTAAAAAAAAAGAAAATAACTTCGGAAGTTTATCGCGAACTGCTTTAACAAGTATAATAATTATATCAATTTTCTTTATTACCCCACTATTTGTTGACCTTACAAAAAAACGTACAATTATTTCTAAAAATAATCAAAATGACTTAAAAAATGACTTTAAAAAATTGGCAGAAGAGCGAGCCTCCAAACTAGATAATGAATTAGATCAAAGTTTTTTATTTGAAGATATTTTACAGTTCGATGAGAGGCCAACTGATACTGTAAGATTGAGTGCTTCAACAATCGAAGAATTGTTTAAATCAACGAATTATAACTTAATTGATGTAAGAAAAAATAAACTAGTTAAGCCAATCTCACTTACGTTATTGCCTAAGGAAATAAAAAAAATAGAAAATACAAAAAAAAGAAAAGATTTTTTTATTCAGATTATTTTACCGTTAGTTATTAAAGAAAACAACAATATCAAGTTAGATCGAAATAAACTCTTCAGTATCTTGAAAAAAAGTCAAAATACAAAAAATGAAAATAATTGGTTAAATTTAAAATTTAAACAATATGGCGTGGTAAATAAAAACCTATCTACTTTAAAAATTAGAATGGATGAGGTGCCAGCATCAATGGCTATTGCACAGGCAGCAAAAGAAACTGGGTGGGGTACATCAAGGTTTGCGCAAGAGGGAAATGCATTATTTGGCCAATGGACATGGACAGGAGAAGGAATTAAGCCGGCTGGAGCAGACGATGATAGCACTCATAAAGTTATGAAATTTAAGGTATTACAGGCTTCTGTCAAAGCATATCAAAGAAATTTAAATACACACTCTACTTACAAAGATTTTAGAAGAGCTAGGGCTTCATTAAGAGATAAGGGCAAAAAATTAGACAGTATAATTCTTACTGAACATTTGGATAAATATGCAGAAACAGGAAAACAGTATGTTAGAATTTTACAACAAATAATAAAACAAAATAATTTAGAAGATTTTGATGATGCTAAATTATTACCTAGCAGCATTGAACTAGAAAGTTTAATTTAATTTTGTTTAATAGAAAATTGAACTCCAAACCATCTCCAAGTTCCATCATCATTTAGGGAACAATTGACTCTACCCCTTCGAAATAAAAACTTTTCTCTAAAATTTATATTTATTGTATTTTTGTTAAAATCAAGATTAGATTTTCCCCATTGACTTCCCTCATCAGAAAAACAGTTGATGTTATTTAAATTTTTTTGTTCATCAAAAAATTCTACAGAAAATTTTGGAGGGTTATTCTTAGTTAAATACTTGTCTTCTGGGTATAAAACTTTGTATTGCAATGGTTGAAGGCTGATTAAAAATTGAAATCTTTTTAAATCCCCATACTTTTCATTAATTGGAAACCTAGGTAGTTCATATTTATCTTTATTAACATCAATCACACCAGAATGTTGACCAAAAGAAAATTTAAAAATTTTAGCTATGTGTTCTTTAATGAGGTTGCTGTATTCACCAAATGGATAAGAAAAAAAAATAGGATTGTACCCAAGGTTCTTAATAAAAATTTTATTAGCAGTGGTAATATCTTTGATAAAATCATTATTTTTAAGATCTACTAAATAGTCATGTGTGTGTGAATGATTACCTATATAAGCAATGTTTTCTTTTTCTACTTCACTTATTTGATCCCAAGTCATGTATCCATTTTTCCCAATAGCATTCGTTGAAACAAAAAGAATGAATGGAATTTTTTCCTTTTTTAAATAAGGCCAGGCCACATCATAAAATGAAGAGAATGCATCGTCTATAGTAATGAGTATTTTTTTTTCTACTTTTGCAATATGAAAATTTTTTTCTAAATCTTTAGGATCGTAAAAGCTGTATTTTGATTTTCTGATTATATTGACTTGTTGTTTAAAAACATCCATTTGAATATTAGTTGAGGGATATTTACTTTCATCAAACCTATGATACATTAAAACAAGAATACCCTTGTCAATAGAGTAAGATTTGATATTTTGCTCTTCTGTTTTAGAGTGAGAAGTAAATAACGATATTATAATGAATAATTTAATAATAGATGCAGCTAAAGATAAAATTGTTTTAACACTCATAATTAATAAAAATATTTATACTTGTAGTCACGAAAATAGTAAAATTAATTTTGAAAAATTAATGATCTTAATTAATCAGTTCTTGAAAGATAACAAAAGTTCATTAGATGACATAAATTGTATATATGTTAATAGAGGCCCAGGTAGCTTTGCAGGCATCAGAAACTCACTATCAACAGTTAAAGCTTTATTTTTAACAAAAAAAATAGATTATTTTTGCTTTAGTTTTGGTGATTTTAAGGAATTTGACACTACCAAACATATTGATGTACCAAATTTGTGTGAAAAATATAAGATTAAAAAGAATTTGATTAATCCTATTTACTTAAGTTAAAATTAACTATGTCAGAAAATATTGAACAAAAATGTTTAGCTAAAGGAGTTAAGCTCACCGATCAAAGAAAAATTATTGCTAAAATTATGTCAGAGTCAAATGATCACCCTGACGTAGACGAACTTTATAACAGGGTTTCAAAAATTGACCCAAGAATTAGTATTGCAACTGTTTATAGAACGGTAAAGTTATTTGAAGAATCGGGAATTTTAACAAAGCATGAATTTAAAGGAGGTAAGGCAAGGTATGAAGAATTAAATGAGGGTCATCACGATCATTTAATTGATATTAAGTCAGGAGAAATTATAGAGTTTGTGGATGAAGAAATTGAAAAGTTACAGGAAAAAATTGCTGATAAGTATGGTTATAGATTAGTGGACCATAAATTAGAATTATACGGAGTTAAAAAGAAACCCTAACTTAATTTTGAAAAAAATATTTATTAAAACGTTTGGTTGTCAAATGAATGAATACGATTCAAATCGTATATTTGACACAGTTAAAAAAATAGGCTTTGAAAAAACAGATAGATATGAGGATGCAAATTGTTATCTTTTAAATACTTGCCACATAAGAGATAAAGCAAAAGAAAAAGTTTATCATGAAATTGGAAGAGTAAAAAAAATTTTTAGATATAAAAAAAAACCAATTGTAATTGTAGCTGGATGTGTGGCTCAAGCAGAAAATCAAGAGATGTTAAAGCGAGAACCATACATCGATATAGTGATTGGCCCACAATCATATCATAAAATTAATGATGCTATACACAAACATAGCAACAATAAAAAAAAAGAAGAAGAAACAGAATTTGACACGATTTCAAAATTTAATTATTTAAGTAAAATTAAAAATAAAAATAGTAAGATATCGTCTTTTTTAACAATTCAGGAAGGGTGTGATAAATTTTGTCATTTTTGTGTTGTTCCATATACACGTGGGCCAGAATATTCTAGACCATTTGATCAGATAATTAATGAAGCTAAAGAGTTAGTTCAAAGTGGTGCTAAAGAAATTATCCTTTTAGGTCAAAACGTTAACGCATATAGTTATAAAGGTGAAAATAAAGAATATAGATTATCTGATTTATTATTAGAGCTAGAAAATTTTAATGAGTTGAAGAGGGTTAGATACACAACATCTCACCCTAAAGATATGACTGATGATTTGATAAATGTTTATAAAAAATCAATTAAATTAATGCCTTTAGTACACCTACCAGTACAGAGTGGATCAAATAAAATTTTAAAATTGATGAATAGAAAGCATACTATTGAAGAATATTTAATGATTTATGAAAAATTAAAAAAAATTAATGCCAATGTAGAATTTTCAAGTGATTTCATTATTGGATATCCAGAAGAGAATGATGATGATTTTAAAAATACAATGGAGTTGATAGAAAAAATAAAATTTACCAACTCATATTCATTTGTTTTTAGCCCAAGACCAGGCACAGTCGCTGCCGATCTTGCTCTAGTTGATAAAAATAAATCCAAAGAAAGATTGGAGATCATACAAAAAAAATTATTTAACAATCAAATTAAAAAAAATAGATCTTTAGAGAATAAAATAGTTAAAGTTTTAGTTGAGAATAGAATGAAAGATGGGATTAAGTTATTTGGTAGAACAGAGTATATGACTTCAGTAATTTTTGATGGACATCCAGAGAATATAGGAAAAATTGTAGAAGTTGAAATAATTAGAAGCAATCAGAATAGTTTGTTTGGTAAATTAAAAGAAAGTTATAAGCAAAAGGTAGCTTAAAAGTTGAATAATATAATTTTGAAAAAAATTAATTCCACATTAAAGTATGTATATTCAGACAATAATTCTTTAAGCGTTATATTTCAAGATAATGATTTATTAATGGGTGTAGTTGGCGAATTTAATGAGAATCTAAAGGAACTAGAAAAAATTACGAAAACAAGTTTATATTCTAGGGGTAATTCTATTTTAATAAAATCAACACCAGAAAAAAATGAGATTACAAAAAATGCTATTCAATTTTTAGCCAATCAGTTTATAAATAATGGCAGTATAGAAAAAAAAGATATAATCTCTTCAGTAGATAAATTTATGATTGATGAAAAAGTAAAAAATAATAATATTTCAGACATAATTAAAACCCCAAAAAAATCAGTTATTCCAAGATCAGAAAAACAAAAAGAATATGTTAGAGCCTTAAGACAAAGCGATATTGTAATCTCAGCAGGTCCTGCTGGAACTGGAAAAACATTTTTGGCTGTTGCAGTTGGGTTGACATTGCTGCTGGATAAAAAAATTGAAAGAATAATTTTGTCAAGACCAGCAGTTGAAGCTGGTGAACGATTGGGTTTTCTGCCAGGAGACATGAAGGAAAAAGTAGATCCATATCTGAGACCATTATATGATTCTCTTTATGACCTTTTTGATTTTGAAAAGATTCAAAGAATGATTGAGATAGGTGATATCGAAGTAGCACCATTGGCATTTATGAGGGGCAGAACTTTAAAAAATTCTTTTGCAATTTTAGATGAGGCACAAAATGCAACTGATACACAAATTAAAATGTTTTTAACACGTATCGGAGAAAATTCGAAAATAGTTATAAATGGTGATCCTTCCCAAATTGATTTACCCCATAAGAACATGTCTGGATTAAATAGGTCTAAAAATTTATTAGGACACTTAAATGAAATTTCCGTAGTAGACTTTGATCATTCTGATGTGGTTAGGCATCCACTAGTTTCCAAAATTGTAAAAGCGTATTCAGACCAAGAAAATGATTAGTATTGATGTAGTTTCAGAGAGTAATCTTTGGAATAAAAAGATTAAAAAAGAGAATATTTTTTTTAATACCTTGGCAAGATCTTTCCCTAAAAAATATAGGTTTGTTAAAAAAAAAGTAAGTTTAACATTGTTACTTTCAAACAACAAAAATATTAAAAAACTAAATAAAAAATTTAGAAATAAAAATAAATCAACTGATGTTTTATCTTTCCCTTCTAGAAAAAAGCTTAATATAAAAAAGTCACCCTATATTGGTGATATTGTCATTAGTTATGAGTTTATGAGTAAACCAAAGACCTCAAGTATCTTGGAGTTTAAGAAAAAAGTAATTAAGATTTTTATACATGGTTTTCTACATTTATTAGATTTTGACCATATTAAATTGAGAGATTTTAAAAAGATGTTGGCTGAAGAAGAAAGAATTTTTAAAACTATCAAAACAAAGATTGCTAAACTTGCTTAAAAAAAACTTCTTAAATTTTCTATATATGTTTTTTCTAGGAGCTGTAAGTTCTTACAGTCTACCACCATATAATTATTTTATAATTAACTTTTTTACTTTTTCTTTATTTTTTATTTTTATTTTTAATAAAAAAAGAGAACTTCCTAACAACATATCTCTTTTTAAATATGGATGGTATTTCGGGTTTGGATATTTTTTATTTAGTTTGTATTGGATTGCAATAGCATTAACATTTGACGAGAGTTTTCAGTATTTAATCCCAGTTGCTGTAATCGCATTACCAGCTCTTTTGGCAATATTTTATGGTTTGATGACATATCTATTTGCAATTTTTTATTCAAAAAATGTAATTAGTTCTTTTTTTATTTTTTCTATTTTATTTGGTGCAACTGAATTTATCAGAGGTTCTATATTTACAGGTTTTCCTTGGAATTTAATCTCATTTAGTTTTTCAAGCAGTACATATTTTATTCAAATTCTTTCTATTATTGGGACTTATTCTTTTAATTTATTTTGTATTTCTTTATTTACCACTCCTGCCTTGTTTGTTTTGAAAAAATCCAGAAAGGAAATTATGGTCTGTTTTTTCTTTATTTTTGTATCTGCTACTTTTTTTATATTCGGTAATATTAAAAGTAATGATTTTAATTCTTTAGAGAGTATAAAAAATCCTTATAAAATAAAAGCAATATCACCCAATATTAACCTAGAAAGATTTTACTCAAAACAAGATGAGTTAAAAATAATTAATGAACTTATAAAACTAAGCGCACCAACAAAAACAAAACCTACAATTTATTTGTGGCCTGAGGGAATTATTCCTGACAGTTACTTAAGAGACATGAGTATTTATAAAAAATTATTTCTAAATAGTTTTGGAGAGGATGATTTAATTATTATGGGACTAAATAGTGTAGAGACAAAAAAGAATAAAAATTTATTTTTTAACTCAATGGCTATATTCAATAATAAGCTAGATCTCATTGAAACTTATAACAAAGTAAAATTGGTGCCATTTGGAGAGTTTATTCCCTTTGAGAATATTCTTAGTTTAATAGGACTTAAAACTGTAACTAACAATTATCAATCTTTTTCTAGTGGAGAAGTCAGAGTTCCACTAAATCTAAAAAATAGTAAAATTGATTTAAATTTACTTCCTTTAATTTGTTACGAAATAATCTATTCAGGTAAATTATCCAAGGATAATAATTTTGATTATATAATTAACATCTCAGAAGATGGTTGGTTTGGAAACTCTATTGGTCCCAAGCAACATTTTGCACACAGCATATTTAGATCTATTGAAAGTGGTAAATATATAATTAGGTCTGCAAACAATGGAATTTCTGCTATTATTAATCCCATAGGGCTTGTAGAACAAGAAGTAGAATTTGGTTTAACAGGTTATGTTGAGCTATCTGAGAGTAAATTTGTTAAATTCACACCATTTATGTTCTATGGGAATAAAATCTTTTTAATATTAATTTTAATATATATTTTTTTAATTTTTTCATTTAATAGACTTACACATGAGTAATTTAAAAAATTTTTTATTCACTAGTGAATCGGTTTCAGAAGGACATCCTGACAAAGTTTCAGATCGTATTTCAGATATGGTAGTAGATAGCTATCTTGCAGGAGATCCTTTTTCAAGAGTTGCATGTGAGACACTAACCACAACAAACAAAGTTGTTCTTGCTGGAGAAGTAAGAGGTCCAGAGATCAAAAAAGATGAGCTTATTCAAAAAGTTAGAGATTGCATTAAAGATATTGGTTATGACCAAGAAGGTTTTACATGGAAAGAGGCAACAAAGATAGAAAGCCATCTTCATTCACAATCTGCAGATATAGCTCTAGGTGTAGATTCTGGAGACAATAAGGATGAAGGAGCTGGAGATCAGGGAATAATGTTTGGGTATGCGTGTGACGAAACAGAAGAATTAATGCCAGCACCTATTCATTATTCACATAAAATTTTAAGACTCATGGCAGAAGATAGAAAGTCTGGTACTTTAAAAAATATAGAACCAGATTCAAAAAGCCAAGTTACTTTTGAATATAATGATGGAAAACCAACTAAGGTTAAATCAGTTGTCATATCATCTCAGCACTCTGCAGATATAGATCAAGCTAAAGTAAGAGAACTATTAAAACCTTATATGATAAAATCTATTCCAGAAAAATTTTTAAAGGACTTTGATGAAAAAGAATTTTATGTAAACCCAACTGGAAACTTTGTAATAGGAGGGCCAGATGGAGATTGTGGTTTAACAGGCAGAAAAATTATTGTTGATACTTATGGTGGAGCAGCACCTCATGGGGGTGGAGCTTTTTCTGGTAAGGATCCAACTAAAGTAGATAGGTCAGCAGCTTATGCAGCAAGATATATTGCAAAAAATATTGTTGCTTCTAATATTTCAGAAAAATGCTTAATTCAACTAGCTTATGCGATTGGAGTTTCTAAACCTTTATCAATTTATGTGGATTTATTTGATGATGATCTAGAAAAAAATAAATTTGTCACAGAAAAAATTTTACAAAATTTTGACTTAAGCCCGAGAGGAATAAGGGAAATGCTTGATTTAAATAAACCAATTTATGAGAAAACAGCAGCCTATGGTCACTTTGGGAGAATACCAGAGGCTGATGGGTCATTTTCATGGGAAAAAACAGATAAAAAAGGTGTTTTTTCCAAATAGTTACTATTGAATTAAAAAAAATTCTTTATATATTGCCCTTACATTATTGAAATTACAAAATGGGCTCTAGCCCATTTTTTTTTGAAACACATAAAATTATGCTAAACAGAAGATCTGACAAACTAGAACTATTAAGAATAGCCGAAGCTGTTGCTTTAGAAAAATCTATAGATAAAGAATTAATTATTGATTCTATGGAAACTGGAATTGCAAAAGCAGCTAAATCAAAATTTGGTCAGGATAATGAAATTAAAGTTTTGATTGATAGAGAAAGTGGAGACATTGGAATTTTTAGAAAATTAATCATTGCTGAAAACCCTGAAAACACAAATACAGAAATTAATCTTCAGGATGCAATTATCTTAAACGAAGAAAACAAGACCAAGAATATTGGTGATGAAATTTTACAGCCACTACCCTCCTTTGATTTTGGGAGAATTGCAGCTCAAACAGCAAAACAAGTTATTAGTTTTAATGTAAGAGAAGCTGAACGTGAAAGACAGTATGATGATTTTATAGATAAAAAAGATTCAATTTTAAGTGGTATTGTTAAACGTTTAGAATTTGGAAACGTGATAATTGATTTAGGTCGAGCAGAGGCAATAATTCAAAAAAATGAAATGATCCCTAGAGAAAATATTAAAGCTGGTGATAGAATTAAGGCATATTGTTACGATGTGCGAAGAGAAACAAGGGGACAGCAAATATTTCTATCAAGAGCACATACTAAATTTATGGAAAAACTTTTTGTTCAAGAAGTTCCAGAAATTTATGATGGATTAATTGAAATTAAATCATCAGCTAGAGACCCAGGAAGTAGAGCAAAGATTTGTGTTAAAGCAGTTGATACATCGTTAGATCCAGTAGGTGCTTGTGTTGGGATGAGAGGGTCAAGAGTTCAGGCTGTAGTTAATGAACTTCAAGGAGAAAAAATTGATATAGTGAATTGGTCTGAAGATCCAGCCATAGTAGTTTCAAATGCGCTGTCTCCAGCTGAAGTGCAAAGAGTTAATGTTGACAGTGTTGCAAAGAAACTAGATGTAATTTTAACTGAAGAAAATTTAAGTAAAGCAATTGGTCGTAGAGGACAAAATGTAAGACTGGCTACTAAGTTGTTAAACTATGAAATTAATATAATGACTGACGCAGAGGACTCTGAAAGAAGACAGTTAGAGTTTAAAGAAAAGACAGAAAATTTTGTCAAAAATTTAGAATTAGATGAAACATTAGGCCAACTACTAGTAGCCGAAGGCTTTTCTTCAATTTCAGACATTAAGGATAGCACTCCTGAAAGCTTAATGAAGATTGAAGGTATAGAAGAGGATACGGCTAAAGCTCTTATAGAAAGAGCAAAAGAGTTTTATCAAAAAGATCAAGAAGATATTACAAAAAGGATTAAAGATTTGGGACTTCAAGATGATCTTATAAATCATAAAGGACTAACACCAGGAATGTTGGTTACATTAGGAGAAAAAAAAATATTAAAATTAGAAGATTTTGCAGATCTTGCATCTGATGAACTAACGGGCGGTTATGATATTTTAAAAGGTGAAAGAATAAAAATACAAGGATATCTAGAAGATTTTGCACTATCAAAAACTGAGGCAGATGAATTGATTATGTCTGCAAGAAATATAATTTATAAAGATTGAGTAATGAAATATGGAAAACAAAAAAACAAAATTAACACTTTCTGGCATTGCCAAGAAATCGATAGAGAATATAGAGTTAGCAAAAACTCAAAGTAAAAATTCAGTTGTAATTGAAAAAAGACCAAATAAATTTGCCTCAGGTAGCAACTTTAGTAGACCTGCAAGCGTAAGGTCCAAGCCAGTATTAAGCCCTACGGGAAGTTTTGCTCCAAGAGCCACTACTGAACCCAAACCATCTTCACCAATTACCAACGATTATGAAAAACGTAAATTGGCTGAGCAAAGAGCTACTAGAAGACTCAAAGGTGAATCGGGAAAACCTGATACAAAAAAAAGAGAATTAAAGTTAACAGTTTCAAGAGCCTTAAGTGATGAGATTGAAGCTAGATCGAGAAGTATGGCTTCACTTAAAAGAGCAAAGTTAAAAGAAAACAGAGAACTCACTAAAGAAGAGATTCAAGAAAATTTAAAACCAATAAAGAGAGACATTAACATTCCTGAGGCAATTACAGTTCGAGAGCTATCTAACAGAATGGCTGAGCAATCTAATAATGTTATAAAACATTTATTTGGAATGGGAGTAACAGTTACTATTAATCAAACATTAGCAGCAGATACTGCTGAGTATTTAGTAAAAGAATTTGGACACAATCCTATAAGAGAAAAAAAAGCTGAAGAAATTATTCAAAAGATTAAAGAGTCTAGATCTGCAAATCTAAAAAATAGACCTCCAATAATAACAGTAATGGGTCATGTTGATCATGGTAAAACCTCAGTATTAGATGTTTTAAGAAATGCAAATGTTGTACTAGGAGAGTTTGGGGGAATTAC
>Ga0308004_10000411_pt1 | contig 20466 bp, 18 predicted proteins | sample Neamet38_FD_203156 | JGI IMG/M metagenome (GOLD analysis project Ga0308004, IMG submission 203156) | Marine microbial communities from water near the shore, Antarctic Ocean - #38 | ecosystem: Environmental > Aquatic > Marine > Unclassified | place: Southern Ocean | collected 2014-06-06 | reverse complement strand
GGCTGGATGTGGAAGCGCAGTAATGCGTGTAGCTGACCAGTACTAATAGCTCAATTGGCTTGATTTATGCACTGAAAAAAATTTTTAAGTGATTTTAAAGATAATTGATATTTTATTTTATAACCCCGGCCTAAACAGCTGGGGTTTTTTTTTCTAATAATATTAGATAGTTAACTCACCTCAAAACTAGTTCTTCCTATAGAGCCGTGGTAGACCACCACGTTGATAGGCTTGGATGTGGAAGCGCAGTAATGCGTGCAGCTGACCAGTACTAATAGCTCAATTGGCTTGATTTATGCACTGAAAATTTTTTTTGGATATAACTAAATTGTTGCGATAACATTATATTATTAATGTAAAAATCATTTACAATAATTAATAATGAAAATTATAAAATGCAGGAATTGCAAACATTCTAAATTACATAAGTTATTTTCTCTTGGAAAACTGTATTTAACAGGAAAATTTTTAAAAGAAAATTCTAGTTTGTCTAGTGAATATCTTTCATTAGTGATGTGTGGATCTTGTGATTTGGTTCAACTTGATAGAAATTTTAATATGAAATTTCTTTACAATAATGATTATGGCTATAGATCTGGCATAAATCAAACAATGAGAGATCACCTAAAAAAAACTGTAAAAAAACTAGAAAAAATTTTACCTATTAAAAAAAATAATTTTGTTTTAGATATTGCTAGTAACGACGGGACATTGTTGAATTATTATAATAAAAAAACAATTACAGTTGGTGTTGATCCATTAATTGATAAGTTTAAAAAAAAAGGTTTTTATAAAGACATAAATTATAAAATTTCAGATTTCTTTGGAAGTAATACTATCAAAAAAAATAAAATATTTAAAAATAAGTTTAAAATAATCACTGCACTCTCTGTTTTTTATGATTTAAAAGATCCTAACGATTTTTTAAAATCTGTTAAATCAATATTGGATGCAGATGGTATTTTTGTTTTAGAATTTGCTGACTTATATTCGATATTCAAATACAAGATGTTTGATACAATTTGTCATGAACATTTAGAATATTATTCCATAACAGTAATTAATAAAATGTTAAAAGAAAATGGATTAAGATTGTTTGACCATGAGTTTAATGATATTAATGGTGGAAGTTCAGTTTTTTATATTTGCAATTCAAGCTCAAAATATAAGACAAAAAATAAAAAAATAAAAAAATTAATATTTAATGAAAAGAAAATTGGTTTATTTAAAATTTCAAAATTTAAACATTTTTATCAAAACATTCTAAAAGATAAAAAAAAACTTTTAGTTTATTTAAACAAAATAAAAAAAAAAAATCAAACAATTCATGGCTATGGTGCATCGACGAAAGGAAATGTATTGCTTCAATTTTTTGGGATAAGTAAAAATTATTTAGATTATATAAGCGATAGGAACCCAGAAAAAAATAATACATTTACACCAGGCACTAATATAAAAATAATTTCAGAAGAAAAATCTAGAGCTTTAAAACCTAATTATTATCTTGTATTACCGTGGCATTTTAAAAAAGAAATTCTTAAAAGAGAAGCTAAAATTAGAAAGTCTGGAACAAAGTTCATATTTCCATTGCCCAAGTTAAGTATTAATTAAAATTTTTGTTGTATAAAATATCTCTAGTAAAAGAATTAAAGCTCATATTGTTAAGTTTTCCAATTTTTCTTTTAAATTTTTTGCAGTCAGCATATACATATTTATTATTTTTATTATTTTTAGATGAATTTACTTTAATAATTATTTTCTTAGTTTTTCTGTCTATTCCATAAAAATTTGAGGAAATTTTTTTCCAATATATTTCATAACCAACATTGATTGCTGCTGTTTCAATAAATTTTCTAACGCTGTGCAATTTTTCTGAGCCTAAAACGTAATCATCAGGTTTTTTTTTAACTAATCTAAGAATATTTTTGACAACATCTAAAGCTGACGACCAATCTCTAAATGAATCGATTTCTCTTACATTGATAATTTTAATTTTATTCTCTTTTAACAAAATAAGTTCATGGCAAATTTTCTTTGGAAAAAATTTATTATAAGAATAATAAGAATTATGATTAAATAAAAATGCTGAATAAAACTTACATTTATACTTTTCTCTAAAATATTTTAAATAAAAATAAGTATTTAACTTTGCAATAGAGTAAGCATCTGTTGCCTCAAATTCTGATTTTTCATTAATTTTATTAATTTTTTTTTTTTTTTTAAAAATTTTTGAACTTAATGCGTGAAAAAATTTAATTTTTTTATTATATAAAAATATTTCATTCATCAAGTAAAATACAGCACGACTATTTACTTGATCATTTTCAATAAGTTTTTTTTCTGTTTCTTCAATTGTTGATATGGAAGAAAAATTATATATTTCTAATGGGTTATACTTTTTTAGATATTTTGTAAAATTAGTGAATTTATTTAGATCAAATTTTATATATTTAATCTTTTTATTATAAGTTTTGATACTATTTTTGTAGAAACCATAAACCAAATAATTTTTTTTTATCAATAGTTCACTAATTAAAAAACCATCTTGACCACCAACACCCAATACAAACGCTTTTTTTTGCATAAATTATTAATTATTTTAAGATTTTATCTATTGAATTACAATATTTGCTGTATCTCATCTTTACAAATTGATTTTCTTCAAAAAACTTTTCAATATCAAAATTGTCTTTAGACTTAAGCTCTAAAATTATACTATTTTGCTCAAATTTGTTTGAATTTTTTAAGCCATTAACAGACACATAATTGATTAATTTATCTAAAGTAAATCTTAACTTTTTGCAGCTATAATAGTTTCGAAAATAATCTACTTTAATTTTTTGCTTCAATACTCCATAATCACTATCTATCAATCCATTTTTTAAAATTTTGTCCAAATTATTAATTTTTTTTATTGTTTTGTATCTTCCTTCAATTGAGCTAATTTTTTTTTCTAAAAAAATTTCTATTTTAGAATCAAAATTATAATTATTATATGTTCTTAATCTAATTTTTTTTCTAGGCACAGTTCCTTCAACTGAGTCCGAATAACAGCCCAAATTGTCATTGTCAAAATATATGGATGAAACCCTTCTTTTCTTAAAAATTTCCTCTCCATTGTTTGCTGAAAGCCATTTATAGAATCTATGTTCCATTTCACTTTCTATTTTTATTTTTATTTCATTTCTAAATGACATAAATCATTTTTTAAATTTAGTTTTAATTTTAATTGTAGAAACATCATCATAATCTAACTCGTTAAAAAATTTATCACAATTAAAGTTATTGATAGTAGCCTCACCCCCATAAAATTCTTGTTTTTTATTATAAACAGACAAACAATTAATAATATCTTGAGCATAAAAATTATCGATATTTGCTTTTGAGCTATCTTTTACTGATACAGCAGTTTTTGAATTTTGTATATTTACACTATTAGCTTTAAAAAAGGATTTTTCACCTACGGATATACCTTTGTCACCACATTTCTTAAGATTAGCGTATAAAATTACATATTTTCCATAAGAAAAATCTACACAATCATTTCCTGCCTTCTGTATGTTAACTTTTTCGAATTTTATATCAGAAAAATCAGCATCCACAGCATCTCTCATTGAGCCACTTACATTAATAGATTTAATGGATCCTTTAGTTCTTATAAAATTAAAGGTGTCTTCACAACTTGATTTTTGAGATAACAATTTTATATTATTAAGCTCTAAATCCAGGAAAGTCACACATCCTGTTAATAAATTTAGTCTTTCATCGGCAAAATTATCAAACTGTTCTTTATATTCTATTGTCCAGTCTTCAATTTTTTGTCCATAAATAACAAATCTTTCGTTTGGATTATTAGAAATTAATTTGATTATCCTATCTTTGTTATTTACTTTTATTTTAGCTTCATTTAAAGCTTTTATCTTAAATGTTTGAAATTCTATTTCATTTTTTTCTTTTTTAAATTTTTTTAATTTCTTAAAATAAATATCAGGGTTGTTAGACACAAAAATATATTCACTTTTTTTTAAAACATATTTTTGTGATAAAATTTTTCTATATATATCAATTTTATCTTTATCTTTTATAAATATAGTTTTGCATTGATATTTATTTTTGGAACTAATTGGGCACACAATAATGTTATTAAAATTATCTATAAATACAATATTTGCTTTATCCTTATAATTGAATAGAGAAAAATACGGATTCTTGTTCTGAGTTTTTATATTATCAATATGATGACGATTACTAATTATTTTTAATCTTTTTTTTAATAATCTAAAAATATTATCAATCTGATTCAAACTTATATTCATTCCAGATTTTTTTAGATCTAAAATAAATTTTGATTTATCAATGTTATCTATAATCTTTAAACATTTTTCATAACAGTAATTACTTTCAAGAGGCGAATAATTTTCATTCTGATAAAATTTTTTACTTATTTTAAAACCAGTTCCAGAAGAAATGTCAAAGTTTTGTAACAAATCGCTGTATTCATTAGGTGTCAGTAATTTACTTCCACCATCATAATAAATAGGTAAATAGTTTTTATAGTGAGGATCGTAATAAAATATTCTATCGTCTTGCGAAAGCCCATGGCTAGCATCCAATACTGTCATAAATGTTTCAAAAATATTGTTTATTAAATCAAAATAATCATTTGAAATTCGGTCACCTTCAAATGAGTCATGGAATATTAGCTGTTCGTCTGAATATTTTTTTTCAAATTTAATAATATTATTATTGAGGTATATTAGATTTAATCTTGATAACGCAATGATTGCTTCGTTAAAATAATCATCACTTTTTTCAATTAATTTTGCATTACCTAATTTTGCTAGAGTTAAGAGTTCAGTATTTCCTCCTAATTTATTGTATGAATTGTTATCATCTCCTTTTAGAATAAAACTTTCAGTATGACCATTTATCTCTAAAAACTCTTTTGATATTTTTTCTTGGAATAACATGTTATGCATTTTTCCATTAAATTTTACTTTTACAAGATTTGTTCTTGGTGCCAAGATCCCAATATTACGAAAAAAATTAGTAATAAAAATTTCATTAAAATAACCCCTGGTTTTAGGAAGAAACAATATAAATGATGTGAGATTATTTATATTACCATCTTTTAATCTTATTTGAAAACTAGCAATTGGCTCTCCATCAACTATATCTGTATGATCTGCAAAATCACCATGAATTCTTAACTTGGCATTATGTTCGCATATTTGATTTTTCTTATAATTAAAAGTGATCTCAGAAGAATAATTTTTTTTTGCTTTTTTTTTTATTGTTTTATTATTCATCAAAGTTTTCATAATGTTTTTGATTAATGATTTATTTTTATCAACTTTAATTTCTATAAAATCTATATCTTTATGAAAATCTTCTCTGTTAAAGTTACATGGATCAGATGCAATTATGCTTTTATAGTTTGCAAATGCAGAGGTGCTAGCTAGAAAAAATAATAATAAAATTAGAAAAAAGAAATTAGCTGATACTTTAAAAGTTATATCTAATTTCATACGATATGTCTTTACTATCAAGTAATTTTTTTAATTCATCTATTTCTTTTTTGTTCTCAAAAATCAATCTATAAAAATAACTATTTTTGTCTATTTTAGAAATTTGAACTAAATTATCGTTATCATATAAAAAATTTAACTCAGCTTTACTGTCAATTTCTAAAAAAATTTTTTGACTTGCCTCATCAAATGAAGTTGTGAATAATTTTTTTCCCATCTTAGAGGAGAGATTTTCTAGCAATTTTGCAAAAAAAATAATCAAAATTATTGTTATGGTTAAAAGTAAACCCCATTTATAGTTCACCCCCATTGAAATTCCTATTGTAACCAAAGCAAAAAACATTGATAATTCAAATGGACTTTTTACAGGATTTCGAAACCTAACAATAGATAAAGCGCCAATCATACCTAGAGACAGCGCAATATTACCAGCAATGACTTTAGTGATTACTAAAGTCGTTATAGGTAAGATAATATAGGTTAATGTTTGATGGTAAGTTTGCACCCACCTTTGACCAGTAATCCCAAGTGTAATTCTAATGGATAATCCTGATAATAATGCTAAAATTAAAGTATAATAAAACTCAAGATTTTTGGCAGATATTAAGGTTAGTTGAATAAAGTTATCCATAATATAGATGGTTATTATATTATAATTTCTATATATGAAATAAATAATTATTTTAAATTTTTGATGAATTAGTGACTAAAAATACCTTTATTTTATTATCTAAGTTTAATTCATTAACATGAGGTTATTAGTAGTAATTCCGACATTAAATGAAAAAGGAAACATATCCTTAATTGCACGAAAAATTTTTAGTGTATGCAAAAGTGCAAAACTTCTTTTTATAGATGACAATTCTAAAGATGGAACTAGATCAGAAATAATAAATTTAAGAAAAAAAAATAATAAAGTTGATTATATTTTTAGACCTAAAAAACTTGGGATTGGCTCTGCCCACAAACTGGGTATGAAATATGCAAAAAAAAAAAATTTTAAATTTTTAGTGACCATGGACTGTGATGGAACTCACAATCCAATATATATAACTTTTATGCTTAAATTGCTAAAGTCATATGATGTAGTTAACACAAATAGATTTAATTATAAAAATGGAATAAATAAATGGGCATTACATAGACAGATCCTTACCAAAATAAGACATTTCTTAGTAAGTTATTTGCTAGATTTAAGGTTTGATAGTTCTGGTGGATTTAGATGTTATAATTTGAAAAAAATTAACTTAAATCATTATCTCGAAGCTTCACATGATGGATATTCTTTTTTATGGGAGAGTTTATTCATTTTAAAAGAAAAAAAATACAAGATTAAAGATATCAATGTAATTTTGCCCAAGAGAAGTTTAGGGTTTTCAAAAATGAAATTTTTAGATGTTCTAGATGGTTTTTTTTATTTAATAAGAATATTCATATTATACAGAATTCTTAAGTAGTTAGTCTTTAAACTAAAATATTTTTTATAAATTCTTTAAAATTTTTTAATAATTAATTTGTAAATATTATGTTTATATTTTTTCCTTCAACTATTATTTCATTAAAAATTTTATACCCACTATTTTTATAATAATTTGTATTATATTCATCATTAAAGTGAGATATATAATAATCTACTTGAGATTTATTAACTTCATCGAATTTTTTTAGATTAATTCTTTTTTTTTCATTTTTACTTAACATCATTAAAGAAAAATCTATTCTAGAGTTTTCTACTCCAACAATTGTAATTTTATCTTTTTTATCTTTAGATAGTATAAGCTTAATGGCATCAAGATTTGAAACACCCCAATAATCTTTTTCAAATTTATTAAAATATTTTTGTGAAAAAGAATTTAAAAAAACATATTGGTAAGGATGATTTTGGACACTCCAGAAAATAATTGAAAGAAAATATCCAATTAAAATTGTATAATAAAAGAAAATTATTTTTTGGTTATTAAATAACAATATCCGATTATATATAAAATTTATACCGATTGTAGAAAGATATATTAGGCCAGGGTATAAAAAATAAAAATGCCTCCATCCATTAAAGATTGTAGGTCTAAAAATAAAATAAGCAAACAGAGGTAAAAAAAAATATCCTAAAATTAAATAATAATTAAAATGTGAATTTTTATGTTTTTCAAAAACTAAAGTATAAAATAAGCATATATTTCCAATTAAAAACAGAAAGATATAAATTATTGGTGTGGATATTAATATCCAAAGTGGAAGATAATACCACGCAGTTTCAGAGGCTGAAATAAGTTTACCCATAAACATTATGTTTGGATCAATAGGATTGTAAGATAATTGGCCTAAAAACAAATCATACAAAGAGAGAATGCCACCATCCCAAGTTTGAGGTGTCAATAAATACAAAGATAAAATTAAAATTATAATTTGTAAGCCTAAATATTTTAAAATATTTAAATATTCCTTTTCTTTATTTATACATCTGAATAAAAAAATTAATAAAAAAATAAAATATATATATATTCCTATAATTCTAACATTTATTGCCAAAGATATTAAAATGGGCAGTATTAAGAAATGTATAAGACTTTTTTTTTTGAAAAATATTAAAGAATTATAAATGCAAAGAACTAAAAAAAATGAAAACCAAATGTCATTTGGATTGTAAAAAAAATCAGGATAAATTCTTGGATTTATTAAAAAAAAAGATGACCCTATCATTGAAATTTCTCTCGAAAAATTTAATCTGAGAGTTTTATAAAAAAAAATTATCATTAACATGCTCATTAAAAAATTTAGGTAATGACGCATTAAATAAACATCTTTCTTTTCAGAGTCCTTAAAAAAAATAAACTCTAATGAAGCAAATATGGTGTGGTGAATTTTAAAATTATTTTTGATATTACCCATATACTCTTTAGGAGTTGGATATTTAATTTCTCTTTCTTCTTTAATTAATTTTGATTTTTTAGGAAAAAATTTTTCAGCTATGTGATTTAAGACCACAAACCCTTGCTGTCTATATTCCAGCTCATCATAACTTATTCCATAATTTTTTACTGTTAAAATTCCGATTACTAATAAAATCAGTATTAAAAAATTTTGAAAAATATGATTTTTTTTTATCATGTACCAAAGTATAAATGATAAAAAATTTATTACCATGCAAAATTATTTTTTTAAAGATGGATATTTGTTTTAAATAATTAATTTAAAAGATCATTCTTTTTTTTATAGCTTTATTAGCTTCTAGATTTACTTTTAATTTTTTACCAATTACAGATTTAAGATTATAGCTTGCTAAAATTTTATATTTTTTACTAAATAATTTTATAAAATTTAAACCAGCAAGACTGTTGCCACTAAAAATTAAGATTTTTTTTTATACTTCAAATTTGAGTAAAATGTTTATTGATATATTAATTTTATATTATATAAATTTGTTAAATAATATTTTTATGAACTTTTTAAAAAATAAAACGATTCTAATAACCGGTGGGACTGGTTCGTTTGGTTCTAATTTTACAAAATATTTATTTAGATTTTTCTTAGAACTAACAAGAATATTAGCGCCTGAATATTTTAGACCAAAGTTCAAATGGATAAGGTTTTCTAAAGAGACTATGCTGTTATTTTTTGGAACAAAATAAATACTAATGATAGGCATACTACAGGGTAGACTCACTTATACTAAAAAAAAATTACAGTGGTTTCCAAAAGATCCCTTAAAAGAGTTTCCAATCGCAAAAAAGCTCAAATATAATTTTATAGAATTTTTTGCAGAAAAAAATATTAATAAAAAAAATCCTATTTGGTCTGATGATGGTATTAGAAATTATAATAAATATACTCGTAAAAATAATCTTCTAATATATTCATTTTGTGACGATTATTATATTACGAACGATTTAAGCAAAAAAGAAACTTTTAATTATGCTCTTAAAATTTTAAAGAGAGTTCATTTATTAAAAATAAAAAAATATATAATACCTCTATATGGGAAAAGTTTCTTACTTTCACACAACAAAAAAGGAATATTAAAAAATATTTCTCGTATAGCAAAGATTTGTAGTAATTATAAAATTGAACTTTTGTTAGAAAGCAACATGTCTCCCCAAACATTTATGGACCTAAAAGAAAAAATACGCCATAAAAATTGTTTTTTTCTTTTTGATACTGGTAATAGAATTGTCTTACAGAGAAATTTTGAAAAAGATATTATGTTGTTTGGAAAAGATATAAAACATATCCACCTTAAAGATAAAAATTATCTAAAAAAAAATGTCATTATAGGTAATGGATTAATGAATTTTGATTTACTTTTTTCATATTTAAAAAAAATTAATTACGAAGGTAATTTTACGATAGAAAGCCAAAGAGGAAATAATATTCTCGAACAATCAAAAAAAAATTACAATTTTTTTAAAAATCTAATAAAAAAATATAAACTTTAAAATGAATATTTTAATTATAGGACTTGGCTCTATTGGTCAAAGACACTTGAGGAACTTAAAAAGAATTCAACCGAATTCACAAATTTATGCATTAAGAAAAACACATGTTACTCCTCTTCTAAATGATAAAAATATAGTTATTAAGGGTGATATTCAAAAAAAATATTCACTTAAATATATAAAAAATCTAGATGAATTAAACCAAAAAAAAATTATATTAGATTGTGCTTTTATTTGCACACCATCATCCAAACATGTTTCAGATTTAATTTGGTTATTAAAAAATGATATTAATTGTTTTATAGAAAAGCCACTCGGATCTTCCTTAAAAAGAATTGATGAGCTAGAATTATTGGTTAAAAGAAAAAAAAAGATTATAACTATGATGGGTTTTCAATTAAGGTTTAATCCAATTATTCAATATTTAGAAAATATAATAAAAAAAGGATCTCTTATAGGAAGAATTTATTCTGCTCATATTCATCATGGAGAACATATTGCTGATTTCCATCCCTATGAAGATTATAAAACCTCATATGCAGCTAACAAAATACTTGGTGGTGGAGTAATTTTAACTCAAATTCATGAAATAGATTATCTTTTACATTTATTTGCCAAATATGAGATAATCAAAATGAATTCAATTTCATCTAAACTTTCAGATCTTAAGATTAATGTTGAAGATGTGTTTTCTTCTAACTTTTTACTCAAAAATAATAAAAAATTGATTTTATGTAGTATGAATTTAAATTTTTTTGAAAGACCAAAAAAAAGAAAAATTTTTTTAATTGGAAAATATGGCACTATTGAAGTTTGTTTAAATTCTCAAAAAATTATAATTATAAAAAATAATAAAAAAATTGAAAAAAAATTTAATTTTGCGAAGAATGATATTTTTATTAAAGAGTTAAAGTTTTTTTTATCTAAGATAAAGTCAAATCAAAAAATATCAAAAAATATGAACTTACATAATGGAATTAAAACCCTTCGACTAGCATTAAAATTAAATAATTTTTTATTATAAAATTGTACGACCACCATCAACTACTACCGTTGATCCATTTATGTACGAAGATGCCTTTGATGCTAAAAAAAGAATAGTATTATTATATTCATTTTTTTTTGCCATCCTACCCATTGGAATTAGTTGACTAACCTTCTTTATAAAAGCCTTATCTTGATTTTTTTCCATTCCCCCAAATGCCACAGCATTACATCTAACTTTTTTAGGCCAATAAGTTGCTGTATATTTTGTTAAGCCAATTATTCCATGTTTAATAACTGAATATGTAACTGGTTTAACTGAATTTTTTTTGTATATTCTATTGTCTGGAGAAATAATTCCAAGATCTGAAGATATATTAATAATATTTCCACCATTTAGCTGCTTGTTCATTTGTGAACCAAAAATCTTAGTACATAGCATGGCACTTTTTAACCCTACTTCTAAATCTTTGTCCCAAATTTTTTCATCAAAATTTTCTAGTTTAGTTTTAGACGAACTCGACCCAGGACCATAATTATTAGCAGCATTATTTATTAATATGTCTATTTTATTATATTTATTTTTTATTTTTCTTGCTACTAATTTTATTTCTTTTTCATTAGTTAAATCACATCTAATAAAATTTTTTTTATTTGAGGATCGATTGTCAAGAATTATTACTTTGCTAGAGTTATTTTCAAAAGCTTTTATAAATTGCGTTGCAAGAAACCCTAAGCCACCTGTTATAACTATTGTTTTGTTTTTAAGATCTGTGTATAAAATATTCACTACTACTAATTATAATAATTTTTAAATAAATGAAATTAAATAATGAAGTTTGGGCCTTTATACCTGCAAGATCTGGCTCAAAAACAATCAAGGATAAAAATTTAGTTATTCTTAAAAAAAAACCACTAATAGCTCATAGTATAATTGTAGCCAAAAATTGTAATAAAATAGATAAAATTATTTTTTCTTCAGATAGTAAAAGATATTATAATATAGCAAAGAAATATGGAAATTTCTTATTTCATCACAGAAATAAAAAAAATTCTTCTGACAAGAGTACTGATTTTGAAGTTTTTAATAATTTCGTAAAAAATTATAAAGGCACTCTGCCTAAATTTTTTATTCACTTAAGACCTACTACACCATTTAGAGATTGTAATCTTCTAGATAAAATTATTTCACATTTCATTAAAAATCAAAATAAATATTCATCTTTAAGATCTTTAAGCATAATGACAAATCCGATTTATAAATCTGTTATAATAAAAAATAATAAGTTGTTTTCTCCAGTATTTAAAAGTTTTTCTTTAGATAAAATTAATAATCCTAGACAAAAATATCTTAACTCCTATATGCCAAATGGGTATGTCGATATTATTAAGACCAAATCTATTTTAAATGGCTTTTTACATGGCAATAAGACTATGCCTTACATAAACAAAGATCCTGTTTCTGATATAGACAGTTATTTTGATTTAAAAATTGCGAATTTAATTAATTAGTATAAACAAATACAAAATGAAAAATAATATTTTTTTAATTGGTGAAATTGGCATTAACCATAATGGTGATTTAAATATTGCTAAAACCTTAATTGATAATGCAAAATTAGCAAATTTTGACTCGGTTAAGTTTCAGAAAAGGACTTTAAATAAAGTGTATACCAATGAAATTTTGGATGCTCCTAGAGTAAGTCCATGGGGCTCAACTAATAGACAGCAAAAAGAAGGTTTAGAATTAAACTTTGAAGAATATTTAGAAATAGATAATTATTGCAAGCATAAAGAAATTGAATGGTTTGCATCTGCTTGGGATTTAGAAAGTATTGAATTTCTAGAAAAATTTAACTTAAAATATCATAAAATTGCTTCAGCAATGATTGTGGATAAGAACTTTTTAGAGGCAGTGGCAAAGACCAAAAAACATACATTTATCTCAACTGGAATGTCGACAGAAAGTGATATTAAAAATGCAGTTGATATTTTTAGAAAAAATGATTGTTCATTTGAATTAATGCATTGCGTATCCACCTACCCCATGAAACCAGAAGATGCCAATTTAGTTACTATTAATGCTTTAAGAGATAAGTTCAAATGTGATGTAGGGTATAGTGGTCATGAAAATGGTGTTGCTGTTTCATTAGCAGCCTCATTTTTTGATATAACTTCATTAGAAAGACATATAACTTTAGATAGAACTATGTATGGATCTGATCAGGCAGCTTCATTGGAATTTCCTGGAATGAAAACATTATCAAGTTCAATTAAAAAAATAGCTATTGCCTATGGAACAAATAAATTAGGGCATGTGACTGAAGAAGAAAAATTAATTGCTCAAAAACTAAGGTCACATATTACTAATTAAATTTAAAACCACTTTAATGAAAAATTTAAAATTTAGTAATTTTTTTTCAAAAAAATTAAGTGAATCTATAATTGTTAAAAAGAAACTAAATTCTATTATTTTAAAAAAATCACTAATACAGTGTGTTGAAAGAATTAATGACTCAATTTTATCAGGAGGCAAAATTCTTTTATGTGGTAATGGAGGTTCTGCAGCAGACGCACAACATCTTGCAGCGGAATTTCTTGTTAGACTAAGACCTCATATCAATAGAAAATCTATACCTGCATTATCACTTGCTATGGATACATCAACTATAACCGCATGTTCTAATGACTATTCTTTTAAATACTTATTTTCAAGAAATTTAGAAGCAATAGGAAATAAAAATGATGTATTAATTGCAATATCAACTAGTGGTAATTCACAAAACATTTTGGAAGTTTTAAAGAAAGCTAAGAAAAAAAAGATTTTTTCTATTGCAATGCTTGGTGGTATTGGTGGTAAGGCAAAAAATTTAGCAGATACTAGTTTAATCATACCAAGTAAAGTCACATCAAGAATACAAGAATGTCATATTTTTTTAGGACATACGATGTTTGAGTTTGTTGAGGATCTTTTAATTAAAAAAAAAACCCCATTCTCTAACTAGATCGTTAATAGACATTTATTGGCTCCAAAGATAGCCACCAAAAAGGTTTAAAGCTCTGGATCTATAAAGGTGGTGTTGGTTAAAAGGAAACAAAGAAGATCTTCTATTTGCAGTATTGGTTTAATAATAAAGCTAACAGATTTAGGTTAGGAGATTATCAGCTGATCTTCTATTTTTTTCAAAATTTAAATCTCTTTCTCAGTATCCATTGAATAGTTACCTTTATTTATAGGTATAAATTTGTTAGAAGAATTTCCATAATAAAGTTTTTTTATATTAATATGTAAACTTTGTAAAAATTAATTTTAGTTAAATAATGAATAATTTTGATCAATTAAAAAAAATATTTGATAAAAGAGAGAAAAAAAAAATATATTTTTATCTGATCTTAACCATAATCAACCCAATAATTGAAGTAGCAGGCATAGGTAGTCTGGTTGGTCTTATTTTATTTTTTTTTAATAGTATTGATGGCAATTTTAATTTAGTTTTTGAAACATTAAACTTAGAGTGGCTTAAATTCTCATTGACTTTTTCAATTCAAGAAATTTTATATTTAATAATTGTTATTTTTATTATTAAAGCAATTTATTCATTGCTATATAGTTATTATGAAACAAAACTTAGAAATGATCTTGTAGCTCAAAAGAGTAAGCACGCCTTTAATCATTTTATAAATACCTCTTATATAAAAATAAAAGACACCACAAAAGCTGAGGTATATAATCTGTCTGTTCTGGAAGCAGCAAGAGTGGTAGATTATATTATAGGATTAACCATATTTATAAGAGAGTTAATTTTACTTTCGCTTTTATTTATTTCATTATTACTATTGAATATTTATTACACTAGTTTTTTGTTTTCAACTCTAATAGCTTTTACAGGCTTAATTTATTATTTTTTTAATAAAAAAATGTACATAGTAGGGAAGAATCTAAGAATTTTTGGACTAAATTTAGCAAACACCGTAAATGAAACGATATCATCTTTTAAAGCACTAAAGCTTTTAAATAAAACAGCTTTTTTCGTTAATAAATTTAATTTAATAACAGATAAGAGACAATTAAATATGTTTTCACAACAGTATGTTAAAAAATTACCCAGAATAATTTTTGAAGCATATCTCGTTGTGATTGTGTGTTTTACAATTTTATTATTTTATTCTGAGGAAAACATGGAGGAAATAATATCTTATATTGCAATATTAGGCCTAATATCATCTAGATTACTTCCTTCATTTACTAATATTAATACAATTTATGCAACAGTTAAATTTAATGAAGCTAGTATTAATAATTTTTATAATAAAATTTTTTTAGATCAAAAAGAAACAATTGAAAATGAAGATAAAAATAAATCATTAAAGATCAAAGATATAAATAAGATTAGTGTTTTAGATTTAGATTATTCTTATGATGGGAAAAAAAAGATTATAGATTCCCTGAGTTTTGAAATATTTAAAGGAGAAATATTTGGGATTTTTGGCAGGTCAGGTTCAGGAAAATCTACATTAGTTGATATATTGAGTGGTCTAATAAAACCTAAAAAAGGAAAAATTTTTATAAATCAAAATGAAGATATAAAAAATTTTTCAGTTAGCTGGGGGTCAATGATTGGATATGTCCCCCAAACTCCTTTGTTATTAAATGATACGATAGAAAATAATATTTGTCTGGGAGTTGAAAAGAATAAAATTAATAGAGAAAAATTAAAAGAAGTTATTGATATTATGGATTTAACTTCACTGATAGAAGATAATAATAAATCTCAAAGCATATTTGTTGGAGAAAGTGGAAACAAATTGTCAGGAGGTCAAAAACAAAGAGTATCAATTGCAAGAACTTTATATTTTAATCCTAAAATTCTAATACTTGATGAGGCAACATCATCATTAGATGAAAATTCAGAAAATGAAATATTCAATTTAGTTACCAAATTGAAAAATGATCATATCGTTGTTTTAATTTCACATAATGAAAAAATTAGACAGTTATGTGAAAAATCGATTAACTTAGATGATTACAATGAAAAATAAAAAATTTTGAAAGACAAAATTTACCATCAAAATTCTATTAAAAATATCAGTTTTTATTAAATTTTACGAGGTAATAAGGTTTTACCACAGCACTAAAGCTTGTTTTAAAATGACCTCTTTTTGGACTATTTATTCCCCCTAAGTCTATAATTTTAATTTTTTTTTAGATAGTACCCAAACATTTTCCAATGAGAAATTGCACTACTCCAATCATCATTGATTATTTTTTTTTCCTTCATATAAATAATAATCAACAACATGCAGATTGTTGTCTTTAAAATTTATTTTTTTTATCAATTATATAAGCATCTTCAATATTCCATTCATTAGGAATTTTCCAATCAAAAACTTCTCTTGTGATCTAAAAAATTTTATCTTTAAAGTAGGAATTTTTTTTGGATAAGTTTTAGTGTTAGCTCTGTATCTTGCCAATTATACTTCTATTTAAATTAAATAAATCATGTTTTGCAAAGTTGTAATATTTATTTATAGAGAGAAGATATAACTATTTACTCTTTTTTAATACCAGATACTAATAAAATTATGGCAAAATTAAAAAATATACTTGATCACATTAAGCTTAATAAAATTAAAACTTATCTTGTGGGAAAAAAAATATTAATTATTGATAGACAAACAATATTTTCTGTTATGAAAAATTATTCAGCTATAAAAATTTTAGAAGATAAAAACAAATTTGATGTATCTATTTTAACAGATCTCAAAAATATCAGTAATATTTTAGAATTTTATAAACATTTAGGATTTAAAAAATTTACTAATTCATTTAAAATAGGCTACTTAATTAAATTTCCATTTATATCAATAAAAATTATTTTTCATTTATTAAATTATTTTAAATATTTATTAAATAATAACTTTGAAAAATTTATCAATTCATATGAAGTAAGTGGAATCATAGTTGGTGATATAATTTATGATAGATATATAAGAAATGATTATAGTTTTTTGAAACCATCATTTTTTGAAATTAAGCTTATAAAAATTTTTTTATACACAGTTTTTAAAGTTTATTGGATAGAAAATTATTTAAAAAAAAAAAATATAAATTTGATTATGATAAATACTCACGTTTATTCTAATAATTATTCTATCGGATTCAAATTATCAAAAAAACTTAAAATTAATTTATTATATTTGAAAGATTTTCAAATAACTTATTTTAAAAAAGGTGCCATATCTAAAACAAATGATCCAAGAGCAATTACTAAAAAAAAGTTAAAAAATGTAAAATTTTCAAATAAAGAAAAAAATAGTCTTAATAGATATATGAAAAAAAGAACATCTGGAAAATTATCACATTTTGATGTTAAAAATGCTTTTGGGTCTAAAAAAAATCAGATTAATGAATTTTTGATAAGAAAAAATGTTAACTTAAAATCTTATTCAAAAATAATTTTATTAGCATCACATTCTTTATCTGATGCTAATCATTTTCATTTTGAAATAGGAAGCAGATCTCCTTTTAAAGATTATTTTTCTCAAATAAAAGAAACATTAGATTTTGCAAAAAATAATAAGAACTTACTTTTTTTAGTTAGACCTCATCCGTCTAGCTCCTTTTGGAAGGAGGAAGGTTTAATTAAAAAAATACTAGTACAATATAAATCTAAAAATATAATTTTATTAGATAATAAGATTAATACAGATGATGCTATTGGAATATCAAACACTGTTATAACAGTTTATGGAACAATTGGTTTAGAGACCGCCTCATACTATAAAAAAAAACCAATTCTTGCAGGAAGATCGATTTATTCTAATCTTGGTTTTACTTTAGATTCTTCTACAAAAGAGGAATATTTTAAAAACATATTATTGAATAAAGAAAAATTTCAATTAAATAAAATAGAACAAAGATTAGCTGATAAAGCATTATATTATCATTTTTTAATGTTTAATACCGAATATGATAGTGTGATTGCCAATCGAGATAGAAATATATCTGAAAAAAAGTACTTTCAAGATCTATCAAAATATTTGAACATAAACTCAATTATTAAAGATAAATATTTTCAAAATTTACATAGTACAATTAAAAAAATTAAAATTTAATTTGCAGTATTTAAAAGATATTAGTAAATTTTTTGAAAACAAAACATATAGACAATGATTTGTATTATCAAAATTTAAAAAACTATCTTTCTTCCAGATTTTAAATAACCAACACTAATAATTTAAGACAAAAAGCCTAGATAATTGTAAAGATAGCAAAAACTGTAAAATTGATAAATAAAAATTATACGAGATTTATTTGATTAAAAAAATAGACTCATGATCTATTCTAAAAAATGAGACATCTTTTTTTTTAAAAAAATTATCAGTTGCTTTTTTGCATCCAGAGTTCCAACCATAATCATCAATAATTAAAATGCCACCTTTTACTAGTTTAGAATATAATTGGTATAATGAAGCGTTTGTACTTTCATACCAATCTGTGTCTAATCTTAAAATTGAAATTTTACTAGGTAAATTTTCTTTATTTTTAAGTGTATCTTCAACTTTTCCTTTAATAAATTTTATTTTTTTTAAATCAACCTTGTTAAGTAAAAGATTTTTTTTAACTATATTTAAATTAAATTTTTTGTTCGAGTAGTATCTTTTATTTAAATCCTCAAAATTGTTAAGAAAAGATTTACCTTCAAAATCTTTGTCATTATTCGTAGGTCGGGGCATACCTACAAATGTGTCATAAGCAAAAATTTTTTTTTTAGAATTATATTTTTTTTTTAGATGATCAAAAATTATTAAATTCCCACCAAGCCATGTGCCACACTCAACCATATCGCCTTCAATATTTTTTTTAAAAATGTAATCTAAGAGATTAAGTAATGCATATTGTCTTATTTTAGATGTCATGGAATATCTTGATGAAATTGACAGTATTTTTTGATGTTCTTTGTTTAAAGACGGAATTTTTTCAAGTTTATCAAAATAACTTTTTTTTTTTAATATATACCCTTTATTTTCAAGATACATTAAGATTTTATGCTTTAAGTACTTCATAATTTTGGGCATCTATATAATATTTTTAATTGTTAAACAATTAATTTTACTATTTTTTTGGTAATTCTGTGGTTATTTTTTAACTCTATCACTTGTGTTTTATTTTTTAACAATTTTATTACATATTTGTAAAGTTTTAAGCTGTCTATTTGTAATTTTTTATTTAAGTGCATTTCTACGTTATATTCCTTTCTTTTTTTATGCACTTTATAGATTTCTTCTTTATCTTTTTTTAGATAAAGGCATAAATCTGGATACTGAATATGTTTTAAATATTTAAAAACTTTTTTTTTTATTTTTTCAAAATTTAATTTTGTATATAGAAACAATTGAGATTTAGGAATAAATCCCTCATCATTTAAAAAAATATAGTTTTCTTTCTTTGTGTTATCAAAGATATATTGTGCAGCACAAAGTTCATAAAACCAAAATAATACTTGGTTTTTTTCAATATATTTTAGGTTTTTTATCAGATAATCAATTTCTTTTTTAAATTTTTTGTTTTTTATAGAGTATTTATTGAAAATTTTAATACATAAAATTATATAGTTTTTTCTAAAATAATTACCTAAACGAAATTTATAATTTTTGATTATTTTAGATTTTTTACTTATTTTAAGTTGATTAATTTTTTTCTCTCCAAATAAATTGATTAAATAAAAATATAATAGTGTTAATCTATCTTTTAAATTTAAGTTTATAATTTTACTTGAAAATCTAATAATTATTTCTCTTCTATTGTAAATTTTAAAAATATTTTTTGTTAATTTTCTTAATTCCTGTTCTGTAAAAGATTTTCCAGATCCAGATACGCCAATTAATTCAATTGATTTATATTTCATTTTATAGAGTGATATTATTTAAAAATTCTTTATATTGTTTTCCAACTACACTAAATGAAAACTTTTCTTTAGCGAGATCTATAATCATTTTTCTATTAAAATTTTCACTCAGGCACCATTCTATACCTTTGTTAAAATCATTTTGATCCAAGTAATTGCTTGTGTATCCCGTTTTCATATGATGGATAAGATCTTCACTTCCTGTATTTCTAAAAGTTACAGAGGGTATTCCACAAGTTTGTGCTTCCAAAACAGTTTGACCAAAAGATTCTAATCTACTTGGTGAAAGTAGGGCATCTGCAGCTGAATATAAAAGTATTCTTTCTTTTATATCTTCGATATTATCAAAATTAACATGAGTCACATTAGGATTTTTAATTTCTATAGAATTACAATTAGTAGAAACAAAATATAAATTTTTAAGATTTGTATTTTTTAAAAATTGAATAACAAAATCAAAACCTTTCCTTTTCTTTGCATAAACATGTGAAAGATTATAATAAAGCACTTTTGCTTCTATTGGAATATTTAGTTTTTCTCTGGCAATTTTTTTTGATACTGGTTTCCAAGTATTAAAATCAATCGGCAATGGAATTAATACTTTTTTAGCAT
>Ga0308004_10000408_pt1 | contig 20539 bp, 20 predicted proteins | sample Neamet38_FD_203156 | JGI IMG/M metagenome (GOLD analysis project Ga0308004, IMG submission 203156) | Marine microbial communities from water near the shore, Antarctic Ocean - #38 | ecosystem: Environmental > Aquatic > Marine > Unclassified | place: Southern Ocean | collected 2014-06-06 | reverse complement strand
TGGTATACCCCCTCATCATTTGATGTTCATCAAGAAAGGATTGTTCATCTTGGCTTACATGACCCCATACTAATCTCGCCACACACGCGGAACACGAACCTTTGCGACACGAATAGGGGAGGTTGAGACCTTGTTCTTCCGCTGCATCTAGAATGTACGTTTCATCATCACATTCAAAGGTTTCATCACCACCGGGTGTAATGAGGATAATTTTATAATTTGCACGGACAGCTACACGAGACTTCTTCTTGATAATACGAGTTCGTGGTACGAGCGGTGGTCTAATATGACAAGTGGCAAGGGTAGACATACTATTTTAATATAAATATTATTTTTTAAATAACATTAATTGTGCATTTAAAAATGACCCTCATAACAACAACGTTATGGTAGCATCTGCACCTGGGTTATTCAATCTCCATACGGCACGCTCGTCGTCGCATTCATGGTTGATAACTCTCCCCAACTCTCCTAAACTCTCCTTCTCACTCTCAAGTTCCACTAATTGCGTCTCTAAAGCAACCCTTCTACGCAGAACCTCTAAGTTTTTATCCCTCAGATACGTTTTACATATGTCCCGGTCGTATGAACCAGCCTCAGTCTTCATAGCCTCTGTGATTCTCGAGCGAAGCTTCAACCCACGCAACTGAATGGGTGTCAATCAACTGCATCATCTCAGTAAGAGGTTTCATGGTTAGTGTTCTTTTTTGAGTTTTGGAACTGACTTGAGTATTTTTTCAGGTTTGAAGAAATCATTAAACGGGCACCCTTCGCATCGTCTATGACGTACCGCACATTTGAGTGCGTCGGTGTTCTTGATACAAGGTTTTTTCCGTTGTCGATAGGTTCGTCGCCGTGTAATTGCGTAAGTAAGGATCGATGTTTGATTTAGAGCTAACATACTAGACTAGAGATTTTCAGTTTTAAATAGCATTAGTGTGCACTTTAAAATTGAATTATACTTTATATTTTTTATTAATTAACCGAAACCAACAAATTAGTTGGAGAAGGCGAGGCCGCCCATACCGCTCTGGATGCGGAGGACGTTGTAGTTGACCGCGAACATGTTGAGCGTGGTTTGAGCGGTGTTACCCTTCGCGGTGACGATAGACACTTGCGCGTTATCGATGCGCGAGAAGTTGCATGTACCGGTGGGTTGGTGTTCCTCGGGCTTGAGCGCGAAGGAATACGAATAGACACCGGGCATGGGGCTACCGGAGTGATGGTTGTAGGATTGCACCTGGTTGAAGTACTTACCCGACTGCTCCTTGAAACGGTCTTGGCCGTTGAGCACGAGCTTCATCGTCTTGATGGTACCGACAGTCTCTTCATCGAAGGCAGTCGCGGTAGCACCCTGACCAGCCAGCAGCTTGGGGGCGTTACCGGCATCGGCGTCGACGTGCACCTTGGTGCCGGTGAGGTCCATGTTCGCGACGGAAGTGGACACGATGGCATCCGCATCCTGGGTGAAGTTCCACATGGCGCAGTTGGACTGGTTGGACTCGGAGGCGCACCACACGAGTTCCTTCACGGGGTGGTTGTACGACAGACGGATCTGCTTGGTTTGTTCAGCGGCGGCGAGCGTGTCGGAACCAGTGTGCTGGACCTGCTCGATCAGGTATTCGTGACCCTTCTGGGCGAATCGACGACGTTCTTCCGTGTCCAGGTAGATGTAGTTGGCCCACACCTTGAAGGTCTTGGAAGAGTCCATGTACGTTTCGAATTCACCCGACAAATCGAAATCCAAACGGACTTCGTGGTATTGCAGCGCGATGAGGGGAAGCGCCAAACCGGGGTTGCGGTTGAAGAAGAAAATCAGAGGGAGGAACACCTGACCGTCCGCACCGGAAGCGGCGACGACGGAACCAGTGGTCATCTTACCCCACGCGGTCTTCTTAGCGCTGTCGAGGTACAGCTCGGAGTACAAACGCCACCACTTCTGGTAGTGCTTGTCGATGCGCTGACCACCGATGGAAAGTTCGACATCCTTGATCGCACGCTCGGCGACCCATTCGTTAGAAACGGCACCAGCGTTGATGGTCACGGCACCGAGAGCGCTCGCAGCCTTCATTTCGACGTACATGTCAGCGACGAGATCACCGTTACGGGCGACGGTCACGGAGACGCGTCCGGAGTTAGCGGCAGTACCGTTGACGGTCTGCTCGATGTTCTCCATAGCGAAGTTGGTGTGGCGGCGGTAGACCGCCTGGAAGAAAGTAACCTTAGGGTTGCCAGTCAGGTAAACATCCTGGGCACCGTAAGCGACGAGTTGCATGAGACCACCGGCCATTTTGAGAGTATTGTATTATATACCAATATTTTATTTGAGCTGCGAAAAACACAGCACTATTTTTCCTCATCATAAATAAATGTCCAACTCCGAGATATCAGAACACATAACCCATCCACCTACGAACGAATCTGAATCTGAACAGGAATCTCAGTCTGGTAGCCAGCCTGAGAATGTTGACGATATTGATATGTCGGAATATGAAGATGAAGACGAAGATAATTTTGAACCTACGATGGAAGCTATTCTTGGTTCGACATTGGCAACCACTGAAGGTGATACCGTATGTAGCGCTCTCGTGAATTTGGGGTACCAGATGGAAATTCAAAACAAGATTTTAGTCAAACTTTTATCAATCCTCCAGAAGAAATAACGCCACTTAAAAAATGAATTCTATAATTAGAAAATGACTGACGCTGTTACACATTTTATCGATGAGACGGCAAATCGAGACGATGCGAACAGTGCCATGTGGACGAACCAAATCCAAACTTTTTCTCATGACGATGTCATGAAATTTCTTGTTCAACTGGAAGATATGTGGAAAATTAACAATCGCGACGACATCTATTTATCGTATCGTATCGGATATGAAAACTTTTTTACAAAAGAGGAATTGACAGAGGATGGTCTGCCTGTATCTATTGATATTACACGTGTAGAATCTAAAGTCAAGCGTATGAATGAACGCCTCTGTGAACTGTACCATCGGTCTGATACATTAAACATGATGGATATAGAGGATGACAATGACATGAAACTGTCAGTTCGTATTAACCGCCTGATAGATCAGGTCGACGACGCGTGGCAAATCGTATTCCGCAACGCTCGTATTAGTGAACGCATTAATAACCCCACATATGTTCCAATTAACCCCGAAACCGACCCATCCATTTTCAGGATGTCTACTATCACGAATATTGAAGAATTGAACCCGTTCCAACAAGCTGTATTACAAACTCTCAAAGACCTGTACAGACGTCAAATCAGGAGATACAAGGGGCAGTGTTGCATTCAAATTAAGACCAGTGAGGGTGCCATGACCCGCGCATGGAAACCATTAGAAACGATCGAAGACTACGTTTACGGCGTGGCTAAGAAGGAAGTACAATTCGAACTATGGAAGAATTTGACAGCTCGAGCCCCTGGTCACGGAGATCTTATTCGACACTTAAAAAATACAAAGGATATGCAATTTCCCGAAATTAAAAAGAATCGTCATGTATGGTCATTCAAGAATGGTATATTCATCGGTAAGGAGTTCGACGACGTGCGTTCATCCATCGACGACCCGCATTGGCGCGCAAGTTTTTACACGTACGAGTCGAACGAGTTCAAAAACCTCGACCAAACCGTCGTAAGTAGTAAGTATTTCGATATGGAGTTTGAAGACTATAGCGACACGGATTGGCGAGATATTCCAACCCCGTTTTTCGATTCTATCTTGAAATATCAACAACTTAATAAAGATGTATGTGAATGGATCTTCGCGCTCGGTGGGCGTTTGTGCTATGATGTGAATGAGATTGATAAGTGGCAATGTATTCCATTCTTAAAGGGGGTTGCGCGTTCAGGTAAGTCTACTCTCATCACAAAAGTGTTTCGAAAGTTCTACTGTACTGAAGATGTTAAAACGTTGTCGAATAACGTCGAGCGAAAGTTTGGACTGTCAGCTATCATGGATGGGTTCATGTTCATCGCACCAGAGATTAAGGGTGACTTAGCTCTCGAACAAGCAGAGTTTCAGTCTATTGTGAGTGGTGAAGACGTGTCTATTGCGGTAAAGCACGAGAAGGCGCAATCTTTTGAGTGGACTGTTCCAGGTATTCTGGGAGGTAACGAAGTACCAAATTGGCGTGACAACTCTGGTAGTATCCTGCGTCGTGTGCTTACGGTTGATTTCACGAAACAGGTAAGGGAAGCGGATCCCACACTCGATAGCAAACTTGAACGCGAAATCCCTTTTATTTTACAAAAATGCGTGCGTGCATATTTAGAATTCGCACAAAAATGGCCCGAGAAGGATGTATGGAACATCGTTCCCAAGTATTTCATGGATATTCAAAGACAATTGGCGACTGCGTGTAGCCCTCTCGAATCGTTCCTATCGGAACCGTGTGTCGAATTCAATCCGGATAAAAAATGTCCCCTTAAATTTTTCAAAAAAAAGTACTCAGAGTTCCATGGTGTATTGAACAAGTCGATGAATCAGGATATATGGGCGGGTCCGTTTGGTACCAGGGACATCAAAGTCAGACGAATCACCGAACCGATGAAGTATCAGAGCTGCGACGATACTTTCCCTGCTATGGAACAAAACGGTACCGAGTTTATATTCGGACTTGACATCACGGATATGTCAGCGAAACCCGTAATGTCGGTCGGAAGTGATTAAAATATCGGGGTAATATATGGGTTTATTTAACGAATTCGAAAATTCAAATTCAAATTCGAATTCGAACACACCTATCACGTCTCAGAACATGATAAGGCGTGCACCTTATCTCACTAACCAAGAACGCGGTGCATTGATGACGAATGCTATGCGATTACCGAGAAATAATATATCTACCCGGATCGGTGCGATTGCGGGTGCTAAGTTATCTCGTACAAATTTTACACAATTGAGAATATCACCTTTACAGCTTTCCATATTTAACGGGATGGTAAATCAAACTGCTAAGGAAGGTAATTACGCGGTGGATGTAAATTCTATATTGTATAAAAAGCCTCACAAACGGAAACCTATCACAACTGGTTCTACATTGGGAATAGAGGTAAACAGTATACTATTGCGGTATGGGCGAATGGCTATAGGTGCGAAACACACGTTCACAGTCAAACCCAGTGCTAATAATAAAAATAAACACGCTCATTTCTTGGCGGAAATTAATGGCCGTATATTTGAAAATGGGTTGGAGAGTAAGTTTATGGTTAAGATTTATAAAAATGGAAAGATGCAATTTTCTGGTGGTATTTTAAACAATAATATCCGACACCCAGAGATGATCCGGAAATATATCATAGACACGTACACACCTAGGTCGAAGTTTCTTTATAACCCGATAAAGTACGTTGTTTTGGTTGGAACATTTCAAGCCAATGGTGTTTTGGATTTGGCCAATATAGCGCGGGCGTTTTCTCGGTCTAGAAATGCGTCATATGAACCAGAATTACGACCATCTTTAAAGATGGAACATAAGAATTACGGGTTTCAATTATTTAGATCGGGAAAAATACAGATTATGGGTGCCAAAACAACAAATGATTTGAATTCTGCGTATAATGTTGGTAGCGATCTTGTAAAAGAGTTAAACGTTATGGGTTTGATCAGTAATTTTAAAAATATGAACTTTAAACCAGCCACGAAGAAGCTGCGTGTAGTCAAAAATAAAGTAACCAATAACACGGGAAATGCGGTTAGCTATTTTAATAAAGGGACTTATAAAAACGGTAAAAACGGTGTACGTATCGGGACGAAGAAGTGTGCGACTATACCCCGCCCCAAACTAGTATCAGTCGCAGAGAAACTAGGAATTATCGATATAACGGGTAGAACAACCAAACCCGATATATGTACTAAAATTAAAAATAAGGTCTACGGTAAATTTACCATAAATAACAAACCGTGCACGGCGTATACGAAGGAACAGCTCATACCTATCGCGATAACCAAGGGTGTTCCTATTTCAGATATTGACACGGTTGAGACTATATGTAAGAAACTGAACATTCCTAGACCGTTACCGGTCAATGTTAAGAAGGTTGAAAAGGTTGCGAAAGCTGTCAATAAGAAAGTTAAAGCTCAAGGGAAGGTATTAGAAACACGAGGTCTCACAAATACTGGGATTGCGAAAGATATCGAAAAATTATACGGTAAGAAGTGGCTGAACACTTACAGAAATGTGATGCCATCTCTCAATTCAGATGTGACTGAACTTAAAAAACGTATAAACGCATCAAATATAAAGAAAAATAAGATGGGTGTACCGTTTAAAATGGGTGTCAATGCTCTCAAACGTAAAACAGTTTCAGAGTGGAAAATGCAGAGAAGAAAGAACTTGAACAACAAGCTTAACGCGATGAACAATAATTTAGCGAGGGAACTTGAAAATGGTATGAATAAAAACAATACACCATCACCCCCTAAGGAAAAAACAAAATTCCCAAAAGGTACCACAGTTGAAGAGTTATAAAGAAATGAACAATTATATAACAAATGGATGACGCGCGTGAAAATTTTATAAGATTTCTATGGGAACGCAGTGATACGTGTATAGATAGAGATTCATCCAATTGGTCATCTCGTATACGTGGTTCTTTGATTGATACAGTGTATTATATCATATGCTCATATATACGAAAGGAACGTGATGATGAAAATAATGAATTCGGTATGGGAAAACTGGAACGTGAATATTTATGTACGGATGATTTCATGAGTGCGGAAGATATGTGTAAATGGATAGAAGAAACCCGAGAATTAAATGACAGAGGGTTGATCGTGTTTATTTTTGATAATGTTTATCGTATGACATCTGGTAAGCATAGACGAGCTCTTTTATATATACTCAACATCTTATATTTCGGTTTATAACCTTATGGGGTTCTGCCATTTGTTTCAAATGCGTCGCATGATACGAGAAGTCATATATCTCAAATGTTTCTTTTATTTTGTCACCGACCCCATACCCCTCGATCCGCTTAGATACCCCGGAACACGCGGATATATGTTCCAAGTTGAGAAATTGATCTTCCATTTGTATAAATGATTTCAGGGATTCTGGAGAAAGACCATCTTTCTTCATATTTTCGTACATGCGCTTAGACGCCCCGTTGGAAATATGAAAATACTTCGTCTTGTATCCTAAAATGCTCACTTCTTCACCTTTATCCTGACTCGAATTTTGTGCTAAAATGATGAGCAACAAAATGAATAGAAGTAGTGGTATCATTTATTAGTATTCAACATAATAAAAACATCATTAATTTTGTGAACAAGTTTAAATACATCATCTTTAGTATTCACGCGTGAAGCGTCGATAATTTCAAATTCAACCTGATACATCACAGACTCTTCGGCATCCATATCACATGTATCACCTGTAATGATAGTGAGATCTATTGATAAATTTTTACGAATATACGAGACTCGTTGTTTCGTTTTTTTCTTGTCCATCTCCCTGTCAGTAATGTCAGGTAATGGTGTTTCAGTCGAAACGCTGTAGCGGACGTCGAATGGTGTATTGCTCATTCTCTTGAAATCGTGATTCATAACCCTATCCTTTTTAACAATTTCTTCATCACCTGATGCCTGATCCGTAGATATACGCACGTTATCAGAATCGCGGTAAAACACGTCATGTTCAGACCCTATCATTTTTTCCCATCCGGTGTATTTATTCAAACCTTTCATGATCTTGTCGAATGTATGTTTACCGACATTCGTATCAAACATCGTGCCATTGAACTTACCCAAACGGAGTTCAATTTCTACATGTTGTTCATCCTTGTATCGCTGAATAGTTGGGAACAGTGTCTCGGTCACGGCTCGAACGTCCATATCAAAATTAATACTTTGCTATTCTTTAAACAACTTAGGTTGAATATACACAGTTAAAGTTATACACTCAATTATTGTAAAGATGCGCGGCTTTGTAAACGAAGGAACTGTATGTTATTTCAATACATCTATACAATGTTTATTTAATATACCCATACTAACAAGTCACTTTTTACGAGAACAATACGATGGACAGTGTATGTTTACGATTATTTATCAATTATTACTAAAAAAATACTGGACAGCTGACAAAACACCACTCGATCTCAATGGTTTATTATTTGCATTTCAGAAAGAGTTCCCTCGTTTCAGAACGAACGAACAACATGATGTACAAGAAACAGTATTATGTATAATTGATATATTAGAGCGAAGTCAGCCTATAGTGAGGGACTGGTTTTATGGTAAAAAAATACAAGAAACTATATGGCCCAATGGTAAGACTATGAAAGAAGAGGATTTCAGTATTCATTTAATGACGTATAATGGAAATAACGATATGGGTAAAATGTTAGAAAAAAGTATAGATTGGAATGTTTTAGAAAATTTTCAAGATACAGATGGAATTACATACAATGCAGCTACTACGCGTATGCTTTTTTCGAAACTCCCGCCGATATTCATGCTATCATTTGACACTAAAAGTCATATTAAAATCGTTGATAAAATAGTATTAAATGATACAGTGTATAATTTAAGTGCGTGTGCGTTACACACTGGTAATCAAAATGATGGACACTACGTAACTTATATAAAAAGAAAAACCAACTGGTATTTCATTAATGACGAACGTGTAGAAGAAAGAACACCACCACCCGAGGGTAGTTATTACTTCATGATATACAGTTCATAAAATCATCGATTGAAATATTCTCCTTGATATTTACCAACGTCCTATAAAACGTGCGGCGACCGTTTGGAAAAGTCTTGTCGTATCTACGTACAATCGGTTTCCACCACATAGGTTCGTCCATAAACATATACTGACACTCGATAATAGCATCCTCTTCCATCCACTCCCTGGCATATACGGGTACTTGACTCTCAGATATCTCCGATTCAAACATCAATTTACCCCTTTCTTGTACATACATCTTCCAAATATCACCCCGCCTCTTAATCTGGAAATCAATCGTATTCTTGTCACGAGGTTTCCACTTAAACATGGTTTCGTGAGTACCCGTTTTTACTGTATCGTTTATAGGTGTAAAAATAAGCCCATCTATATCTTGTGAAACTGTCGGTAAATACTCATCCTTAAACTGTTTATAATCCGACATGAGATGAAACGTCTTAATTTTGAGCTTGATAGGGTCATATTTAAGAGTTGTGAGCATTTTTTTCACGTTTTCGATACATTTGAGTCTTGATAGGAAATCGAGATGACCCACAACTTTCCCATTCTCAATTAATATATCATATAACATGAATGTATCACCGTAAAGTTCACCCTCTAATATAGTTCCTTCGTATACAGGTTTTCTGAAATTAAGCGGACACGAAAACATCTCGAGTGCGCGATTTAAAAACACACATCGTTTTTTGTTATCAAATGTAAATGCCAGCATCATAAAACGTATACCATCAGTCTTTTCACATACAACGTATGGATTGGATGACAGTGTATCAAAGTGACGATACTCGATAGATATCGGTTGACTTCCCGGAAAAATATTTTTACCGGTCGTACCCCATGAATGTTCCATGTAGGATATCGCATATTTGTAAAGAGGGTCGTCTCGGTTTACAGATAGACGTTGCATTGTACGTATGTTTTTAATATAATCTTTAATTAGCTTTAATACCCGCAGAATTTAGAATATTACCGACACACTCGTGTTGGTGTGTTATCAAAGTCTTCGCAGCTGTATACGCTACAATTTTCACACCACTTTCCTTAAATTTTATGAACATGGTTTCCAACTTAGGATGGATTTTAAAATTACCCGAACGCTTACATTTGAGATTCCGGAGAGTAGGTTTACACATCATCACCCACGTTTTCGCTTGGGTAGATTTAACATTGTAAAAATCTTCTTGTATACATGTCGAGACATCGGTATCAAACGTTAATCCCATTTGATTTGTGGGTTCCGTTGAACCACTAATAACCTTGTCTTTGAACATATCCCAATCTATCCCAGCGTTGACAGTCGGAAAAACGACGATGTGAAACTTATCATTGGTATCGAAAACAATAGATAACGCATTATCATCCAAGTTAACCCCAAAATCTATAAAGAATATACGATCATGCGTTTTGATAAACTTTTCTATACATTCAGACTTAGCGTAAGGATTGTCATCCACGAACGCGATTTCACTCTGAACACCCGGGATTTGTATACTTTTTATGTTATATCGTAGAATAGTGTGCATGGTCTTTACGTTACATGATCCACTACGAGTGACAATAAGTGCGACGATCTTCATGTTTATAGTATATGAATTCTAAGCCTTAAGCCTATCATTTAGACACCCATGGAACGGTAAGTTACCTACGTGTCCTAAAGTTGTGTTAATGTCAGCGAAGATCTTACCATCCATTTGTTGCCACCTCCGACAAAATGCGTAATCTTCCGATAAATAACGCTTGGATACCGGATCTATCATACAGTCGAAGATAGCACAATATTCATCAAAATCGCGGTTCTGGTGATCATTTTTACACGTTAACGTGGGTCCATAATGTTCGTGCATTCGTTCAAGTGCCTGTCGAGAGATCATCATAAACCCTGTAGGTCCATCCAATACTTCGACAAATCCATTAACGACCGATCGTTTAGAAGCCCCTATATTAGCGACCAGGCTAGACGACAGTAAACTCATGTCGCGCGTGTCGCCATCTTCTATAGCCTTGCGAGCTTGATCCCACATTACAACCTTTTTAGGATAGCAGGCAACGGAAATGTCATGCCCGGATCGTAATAGACGAAGAACCGACGACGGATCAAATTCGACATCCGCATCAATAAACATGAAAAAATCGGCATCCGTTTTCTGCATGAACCTACCAATTGAGACGTTCCTAGCGCGATGTACAAGACTTTCATTTTCAGTCGTGTCGAGCATTAGTTGTACACCTTCACGAATAAGAAGTAGTTGAAGCTGTATGATACTCTTCATGTATTTTTCAAGACATAACCCACCGTAACACGGTGTACTTAGAAATAATTTAACCATATATATTTTATTACACGTTATCCTCTAAGTGACGCTTCACAATGACAACAATCTTATTTAGTGTTGGGATAGATACATTACACTTTTCACATATCTCAACCTTTGGAAGTGTTTTGTTCATCACCATAAAAATCACGGCAGTTGCTACGCTATTAGGTGACTTACTCATTAAATCTACACATTCTTCGAGTTTAGAACACATCTGATTACATTTCAAACGTTCCTCGCGAGAAATATCAAACGTATTTAATAGTCTTGACATCACGTTAATTGGTTTTGTTATATAGTTCTTTTCAGTCTTTTCATCTTTTATAATCCCTGTAAATATACTGGTCGTACGACTAATATCTTTACATTGTATACCAAACATTTCGGCAATCTCTTTCGTCGTCCGAGGAATTTTTGCTAGTCTACAGGCATATAAAACACAGTTAGCTTTGATACCCGATCGTACAGCCCCTCTCGTCAATTTACCCTCGTTGAATTTTTTGTAAAGTGTTTTCGCATCCTTTAATACACCGTCAGGGATATTAACACACGCCTCGTCTATATCCTTATACGCGTGAAACAATGATCGATCTCGATGATTCATAGAACTATGAAAATTAATCTTAGCCATACGTTTCATTTCATAACTTGATGTATGTTTAGTGGCGATGACTGTACCTTTCCCCCACGCATCGGAAAATAAATCGGGGTTTGAGGAGGGTACAACACAACGCGACGGATCGGAAACTCGCCCATCGTCGGATATACCACTCGTCCATTCGGCAGTATCATCGATATAAATAGAGTCGACAATTCCACACGTGGTACATACCATTCCTTCTCTTGTGAGTGTTTTGTAATTATTGCACCGAATGCAAAATCTAGTATCCACTGGCTTTAATGTGGGTTTTTTCTTCATGTGGTCTAAATGAGACCATATAGTAGCCAGTGTTTGGGAGTTCATTATATTTCACACCCTTTTTTTTCTAATAAATTCTGCGCACTTAAGTTAAAAATTTACATTATCCATATGCATCCTGGCGTGTTCTTCAATTCTATCAACTGTATCCTTGAAGCGAGAAGATCCAATACTCCTAGGAGTCCACGTGTTCCAGTCTCTATCTATAGACACGTGATCGGGTGGCAACTCAAGACGACCGTCGAATTCACTATCTGATACTATAAAACTACCTACGTCACTCCCCCCATCGTCCGATTCATCGATTAAAACACTTTCGATATCCGAACTTTCTTCAGCTTGAATCGTGTACATGCGATCTTGAGAGTTTACACAACCAAATATAGTTTCCCGGTCTGGTAAATGTTCACATACATTATCCTCCTGTACCAAGTTTGTCTCGTCTTCCAATTTGTATACGCTAGCACCTCTATAGGTTAATGACGTCTCAGCGTAGTACCGTACAATCAGGTAATCACCCCTATTATCATCCACCTCCGCATACATCTCATCTTCAATATCTTCGATATTTACTAATACTTTTATAATGTCTCCAGGCCGAATTTCTGCAAACTCTAACATCTGTATAAAGATTTATGACAAAAATATTATACGCTAATAACACACACCATGGGAATTGAAATTTTTTCGAAGAACGATTGTAAATACTGTGAATATGCTGAAGATATATGTAAAAAAATGAATCTCGATTACACAAAAACAGTAGTTGACAAAACCCAATTACAAGAAAAATGTGGTCCCAGTGCTTTGGTATACCCACAAATAGTAGTCAACGGCAAACACATCGGTGATTACTTCGCATTCCAGGAATATATCGACGAGACAGAACCCATGCTTCTCCCAATTATGAGTCGATTCACAGTATTCCCCATCGAACACGAGAATCTATGGGCGCTCTACAAAAAGGCACAAATGTCCAATTGGACTGCCGAAGAAATTGATGTTACTTCCGATATGGAAGATTGGGGAAAATTAAGTGAAAATGAGCGTCACTTTGTTAAATATATTCTGGCATTTTTCGCGGGGTCGGATGGTATCGTGTTCGAGAATATCAATAACAATTTCGCAGATGAAGTTCAATATACCGAGGCTAGATCGTTTTACGCGTATCAGGTTCACAATGAAATGGTGCACGGTGAAACATATAGCAAACTCATTGACAAATACATCCGTGATAGTTCGGAAAAACAGCACCTGTTTGATGCTATTCAAACAATCCCCCCAATCAAGCGTAAAGCTGACTGGGCCATGAAGTGGTTCGATAAATCGAGACCATTCGCTGAACGACTTCTCGCATTCGCGTGTGTGGAGGGTATATTCTTTTCTGGAAGTTTCTGTGCTATTTTCTGGTTAAAAAAGCGCGGGCTCATGCCTGGCTTGTGCTTTAGCAATGAACTCATTAGTCGTGATGAGGGACTTCACTTAGAATTCGCTCTCGAATTATTTAAAATGTTAAATTTTAAACCAACTCAAGAAATTGTATACGAAATCGTAACAGATGCGGTCAATATAGAAAAAACGTTCATTCTAGAGGCTCTTCCGTGTAGTCTAATTGGCATGAATGCCGATAAAATGTCAAGCTACATCGAGTATGTCGCCGATCGTTTACTCAAGCAAGCGGGGTTCAATAAAATCTGGAACACGCAAAATCCCTTTGATTTTATGGAAAATATTTCCCTTGATGGTAAGACTAATTTTTTTGAAAAACGTGTAGGTGATTACGGTAAAATCGATGAAAGTACCGCAGTCACGTTCGACGAAGATTTTTAAGCGACTATAGGTCTACGCCCATCGGCGCACGAGACGCTCAGGGAAGATGCACCCGTTTTAAGCCCCGAGGGTAAATCCATACCCGAGTTAATATCCATGGGTGCGTACTGAGCACCTGTATCGGACATACCAACAGGTTCTTCAGACATACCTGGCATGGGGGACGGAACATCCGCCATGCGGGGTGGCGCCATCATACGGGGCAACGCCACAGACTTCGCAGGGGGGACACCTCCCATTTGTGTAGGGGTTTCAGCCTCCATCGCGAAACTCCTGTCTTCTTCACTGATAACACCCAGTTTCTTAGGACCCGCGGACTTCGCCCTTGCGACAGCGGCCGTCTTAATCTTTTCCATCGCCTGTTTCTTCTTGCTCTCCTTATCAGCGGCGGCATTCACCGCTGGGGGGGCTGGAGCGACCGGTTCCGCTGTATATCCTTCGGTCTTTATGTTCATCATACCCCATGTAATAAGAATGAACACGAGGGTGTGTAACAATAATCCACCTGTAGTAGGACACCCGTTGGGTCCTGAAACCCATTTACCCAGTAGTGATCGCATGAACCGAAATGTGTCGGGGCTGGCAATTATAAAAAACACCAGTCCCGCTAAGATGGAATTCATCAATCTTTGCTCCTGTTTTTTGCCATTACACCCGCATCCGCAATCTTTGAAGAGTCCCATGTTTAGTTGTAATGTATACGTAGAAAAAAATATACTTAAAGTTTGGGCACATATGTAATATATAACAAGAAACATGTCAAGTATTATTCAGCGTTACGAACAATTCGAACCCACCTCCACTATCCTTTCTGCCATGAAGAAAAATAAGAATGGGGGTAAAACCGTATACATTAACGCACCAGACAACAAGAAGTTGTATCTTCAACTTCCTTTCATGAGATCCCCATTCGGCCTCAGTGCATTCACCGATGAAGCTACTAACAAAACGTCATATTCCCTGGACCTTTCATTTGACACGGATAATGAAGGTGCGGTCGCCCTGATGGAAAAACTACAAGCACTCGATCAAATGATCCTCGAGACTGTTGCAAAGAATTCTAAGGAATGGCTCGGCAAGCCGTACAACATCGAAGTCATCCGCGAAGCATTGTATAAACCCCTCGTTCGCCCAGGTAAGGAATCTTACCCATCGACACTCAAGCTCAAGATCATGACGAAGCCTACCGGTGAGTTTCTCGCGGAGGCGTATGATGTGAGCCAAAAAAGTATCCCGATTGACAGTATTGAGAAGGGGCAGAAGTGTATGTGCATCGTCGACTTTAACCAAATCTGGTTTATCGACAACAAATTCGGTGTGAGTGTGCGTCTTTCGCAGGCTCTTTGTGAGAAATCTCAAAAGCTGCCCTCATTCGCATTCCACGGTGTGAATGCCCCCGCAACCGAGGATACTGCTGACGACGATGAAGAAGAGGAAGAAGAGTGTGAAGTTGACGAATAATTAATAGAGTAAAAAATCAGAAAACGTATTTATATCACCGTCCAGTATCAATTTATGCAGTTCCAGTTCAAACTCGTTTAACGTGAGTGGATTTAACTGAGCCTTTTTATAAATTCTATATAACGGTAAATTGATTTCGTCGAAATGTATTAGGAGACGGTTTATAGCGCGTGGGTGTAGCTTTTCAATACTAAATTTAAACTTTGAAATCGAAAATGTAGTTTTATTTATTAAAATCTGGTCTCGAATGAAGACTTCAACTTCACACATTGGATCATTCACAATTCGTCTTAGATTTCTACTCGATACGAGTAAATCATTCATAGCTGGTATGAGCATGTTTAAGAACAATCGCTTCTCATCCGTAAATGACATGTCTATAGTATACCAAGACTTTAGTCCTGACAGGCTACAAACAGAGACAACTTTTCGTGTGTGTCTGGAATAGTATTCTCGTATAACGTTTTCGCAAATAATAATACCATTTCCGCATCCCTATATGACATGTACGAATGTCCGTGCTTTTCATATATGGCCACAATATCTTCAAGGTGGTTATCACACCACTCCTTCACATCCGCATCCCCATTAAGACCCTTTTCGATGAAATCGGCAACCTCGTCGCTGAGAGGCATGTCGGTAATCACGGTACAGTCGTCGTCGGGGTGATTCATTTTTTTTCTGGTTGATTTTCAATCCTTATATTGACTTAGGTTTATTTTGATCTCAACCGTTGTCTAGCTTCGGCATTTACTCTGGCCGGGCTAAATGAGGGATTTTCTTTCTTTACTTTCTTCTTCATAACTTTCAATACATCTCTATTATCAACACGTCGTTCATATCGCGGTCGAGTATTTTTAGCGACATATGCTTTCGCGGATACAGCCGCTCCTTCTGCTGCTCTCCGGATATTCATATTTCTCTGGGCGGCTCTAGCCATCGCCACTGGTGGTACGGGTGCGCGTTTCATACTTATCATCACATTATTAGCAGTGACTATACCATTCACTTTTGTACTCCTTGTGTTTCCGAAAGCTGGATTTTTATATACTTTGAACGCATTATTATACTGTTTCTTGTGCTCATCATATTTGTCACCTCCCCCGATATACGGTCTCATAACTTGTGTGAGTAGCGAAGTCCTCGCAGCTACACCACTCCCGGGTACCCGCCCCTTTCTAAATGCTGCATCCGGTAGCTGCTGTATACCCTGCTTTAATGTGTATTTTTTGTTCAATTTACTTTCAATTTTAACGAGGTTCGTCTTGTCTTTCCCATCAAGATCAATCATGGCACCCCATACAACCTTGTACCCTTTCGTTTCCACCTTTTTGTCGACCTCGTCTTTCACCATACGTCGATTCACGTTGGTCGTAGATTGATAAATTGTGCTAACTGGACCAGACTTAACGGCTTTCGTGAGAGCACCTGATACAAGGTTCGAAACGACCTTCTTATTCGAAGCATCTTTCATCGCGTTGATCGCCTTTTTATTAGCCATAGCGTTTTTAGACCTCATAGCGTTCGCTTTAAACTGAGCCAAAGTTCTATCAACGGCGACCTGTTTTCCTTCGCGTTTCTGTATCTCTATCCTCTCGAGACGCGCTTTCTCTTTTCTCTCTTCGAACTGTTTTGTGGCGTTAGCTGTTTGTCTGGCAATTCTTTTACCTTCATCGAATTCAGCATTACCCGTCTTCGCGTAACGTACGAGTTCTGTAATACGGTTTTCAATATCTATTAATTTACCATTTTCAAATTCTTTTATCGCAGCCTCACCCTGTTTCGCGAGTGTATACTTTCTGAATGGGTTGGTACCCTTGTACGTAGCCATGATTTTACGCGCTTTCGCAATCTTCGCCGTCTTAATCGCTACCGCATTACGAGCCTGTTGCGCTTTGGCTCTCAATTTTTCATCTATTTTCGCTCTAGCCTCCCTAGCCTTATTCGACGCAGCTTTTATTTTGGCAGCGGCTTCTTCTTGTATGCGCCTCGCTTCGACAGCCTTCTTTTCCGCTGCAGTTTTCTCGGCCAGCGTATTCGCAGCGGCTTTAGCCTTGGCAGCTTCTTCAGCTAATGCGACGGCTTTTTTCTTTTCAATATTCGCTAGTGCGAATGCATTTTCTTTTTCCTTACGGATCGTATTCAATTTGGCTTGAGCGTTTCGAGTTTCAGCATTCTTATTCTTTAGTTTGAGATTCCGATTGGTTCTTAAACCGTTAACAGCCCTTTGCTTATTATTCATCGCTCGCTTGAGAGCAGCGTTTCGCTCAGTCTTAGCGTTTTCGAGAGCCTTTGTCTTATTCGCCGAAGCCGCATTGATCTTAGTTTGCGCATTCTTTAGCTTTTTATCGGCTTCAGCTCTTTCTATAGCAGTTTGCGCCGATGCTTTTTCCCTAGCCGCTTTTTCTGCCGCCGCAACCGCACTTATCTTTTCAGTCGCAGCTTTCGCGAGAGCAGCTTCTTTCTGGAACCGAATAGCATTCAACTCTTCTTTTGCAGCCCTTGCATTACTCGCTGCACCCATGAGTGCTGCATTCTTATTCTGTAGTTCAAGATTTGCCTTCTTTCGTGCTTCCGCTAAAGCCGTATTTCGCTCAGTTTTAGCATTCGTGAGAGCCTGTGCCTTATTCGCATTTGCCGCGCTAATTTTGGCTCGAGCATTCTTTAGGTTTTGTTCGGCTGTAGCCTTCTCTGTAGCTGTTTCTGCCATGGCAGCTTTTCGCGCGGCGTTTCCTGCTTCCGCAACAGCCGCGTTCTTTTCTTTCGCAGCTTTCGCGAGAGCCTCCTCCTTTTGTGTTCTGATATCGTTTAACTCACTTTGCATCGAAATTTTTGCTATCGTGGTCGCAGCTAATGCAGCCGATGTGCGAGCAGCTTCTTTGTTAAATAAGCGGGCTTCTTTGACTATCTTGTCAATGGTTTCGTTTGGATCTTTACCATTTTTGATAGCAGAATTATATTCATTCATTAACACCGTTTTATTCGTCACGCCTATATTCGTTAATAACGCATTCAATTTGACCCGCTTTCTCAATTTAGAATTAAGTTCTCGACGAGTTTTCTCGTCATTTTTTGAATTCATTTCAGATCTAGCCGCTTTATACTTAGCCTCGGATAATGCAGCTTTTTTATTCGCAGCATTTGAAGCTATAACGGCGTTGTTCTTATTCTTAACTGCCTGTGCAAGCTTTGTATTAAACTCTTTCGTAGCATTCACAACCGCCACTTTCGTGCTATTTATCAGTGTAGTTACTTCATTCGTTAATGCTTCTGTTTTAGTTTTAGCTTCATTCAATTCTTTAGTAAGTCGCGCAACTTCGGGTACACTTCCACTTTTAGCCTGCATCTCCAAACGTGACTGTAAGTCCCTTATCCTTGTATTCAACGCACCACGTTCTTCTTCAATTTCCTTGATACGCTGTTGACTCTTCTCAACTTTTAACGTCACCGCATTTAAATTAGATTGAAGTTTCTCACTAACACTACGTTCTATGTCTAGACGCCCCAATTCCCCCTTCAACTTCTTACCGAGTGCCTTCACATTCGACCTGGAATTGCCCAACTGCGTAAACGCTAATTTTTTCTGGAGAGTATATTTGTTTAGTGTATTCGCCGTCTTAGTCTTGAGATTCGCATAACTTTTTTCTAAACTCTTCACGCGTTGTGAATTTATATTCGCTTTCAACTGAACACGTTTCTTGTTTTCGTACTCGCGATTTTTTGCTGCTTCTGCTTTCCTAGCTCGATTTTGTGCGTTAATTTCCGCGCGTCTTCCGTTTCGTACTTTGGTTTCAATTATTCGCGCTTCGCGTCTTTTACGACGCTCTTCAATAATCTGCTTTTCAGACGAACGTTTATTGAAATCACGTTTCTGTTCCTGTACACGGCGGTTAGCATTACGTTTGATTTGATCCATTTGCGCGGTCATGTTTAATTTTTGTCTATTACCATTGACACCGTTACTCGTGATACCACTGGGTGATAATCTCTTCATCCGATCTTCGTGACGTTTACGCGCCAACTTATTTCGCAAATTCTTATTAGACATACCCGCGTTTCCATTAAGCACTGGACTACCGTTACGGTTCTCGTTCCGGTTCTCGTTCCGGTTCTCGTTCCGGTTCTCGTTCCGGTTCTCGTTCCGGTTCTCGTTCCGGTTCTCGTTCCGGTTCTCGTTCCGGTTCTCGTTACGATTGGGTGTTTCTTCATTCACGAACGATTCGTTCTTGACTTTCGAATATACACGGGAACCAGGTAATAGGATAGGTTCACGGACTTTCATGCTCATTAGCTTTCGACCGATAGCACTTTTCAGTTCCGTGATAGTCTTATCAGTTTCCGTTAAACCAACCTTAATTGCCAACCTCTTCACAACTTTCGAAGTTACGTTAGATTTGAATAAAGTTTCATAGTCTTTACGAGTGAGAGGAGATTTCGGGTCTAGTAAATATCTTTTATCTCGTGTGAGTACGAGTGGTGGAAGTGGTAAATTACCCTTGCGAATATCGCGCATGAGTTCACACACCTTCTCTCCAGATATAGACATGGTCCTGCCTGTGTGAAGTTTAATCAGTTTCCTGATATTTGTTGATTTCGCATCTGGATCACACGCATCCATCTTGTTATATCTAAATAAAATAAATATAACATATGGGATTTAGTTGTTAAACCCTAAGAAGAACATACGCAATTTATCATCATGCGACATGTCAAATTTAAATAAGTTGTAGTCACCTGTTGACACAAATATAGTTTCACAAAGTCCGTGTGTGTCGGTATCAGCTCTCAGACTTATTACCGAACCTAATAACGTACTAATAAAAATATTAAAAGAATCTATTTTATCTATATACCTCTCCCTGACCTTAAGCTTGAATGCTAATACTTTATGATGAGGTTTTCCCAAAAACGGTGTAATAGGAATATCTTCCTTAGTACCACCATCCAAGTACACATTGCCATCATATTGTTTTGTAGCTGCTATGAATGGTACTGACATACTCATACATACCGCATCTACTACGTGCATATTAGGGGTTACGTCACTTGAAAAATATTCAGTTCGCCCCCTGTTTAAATTATACACGGAAATATGCAACTTCTTTTTCAAATCCTTAAATTTAATATCCGATCCAAAAACATTCACCAAAGTACGCCTGACAGGTTCCATGTCTACAAGACCATAGTTTCGAAAGAATGTCCGTAATTTATATTTTGATAATCCCTCTATATCAATTTCCAGAAACTTTCCAAGTACATCGTCAAGTGGTATTTCGAGGGCTATACACGCACCTAATATAGCACC
>Ga0308004_10000405_pt1 | contig 20651 bp, 18 predicted proteins | sample Neamet38_FD_203156 | JGI IMG/M metagenome (GOLD analysis project Ga0308004, IMG submission 203156) | Marine microbial communities from water near the shore, Antarctic Ocean - #38 | ecosystem: Environmental > Aquatic > Marine > Unclassified | place: Southern Ocean | collected 2014-06-06 | reverse complement strand
GATACTAACTAATGGAGCTGCACCTTCAACAGCCTATTGGATAGCTGAGAGGTATCTCATAGATGGTGTCACTTCCGAGTGGCAGATATACCCAGTGCAGGCGAAAGACGGTGGAATACCCTTTGTATCCTATACTAAAGCTGGGTTCAATATGCCAGTACTTGGGGACTCCACTTGGATAGCTGATGCAGTTGTTGCTGTGTCTACCTTCACTGGCAGGCCATATACTAACCAGAAGGAGTTTGGATATGGCACTGTTGTTGTTATAACCTATGATAATGGTAAGCTTGCAGGTAAGTATAAGCAAGTCTCAGGTACAGATACTTGGGTAGCTCCCGGAACTCTTATAGATGGTGACTTGATTGTTGATGGTACTATTGCAGCAGATAAGGTTCAGGCTAACTCGCTGACTGCCACACAGATATCTGCAGGTGCTATAACAGCCACAGAGATAGCCACAGGCGCTATATCAGCTGACATGGTGACCACAGGTACTGGTAATGACAGGATTGAGATAACCAATACAGTGATACGTGTGTACAATAATAACATCCTTCGGGTTAAGATAGGTGCACTCTAATGTCTGATGGTATAAGACTGTTTAATAGTGCTGGTGGCATTGATTATGACTCTTCATCTGTCACATGGAACTTAATAGGTGTGTACACTGCACCTCAGAATGCCAGTACATCCTTTACAGGTATAAAGACTATGACTGAGAGGATAGTTGTACGTCAGATGGTCAGTGATGATAACAACACAGAACGAGCTTATGTACACACGTACTCTCTATCTGGTACGACATTAACAGCAACTGCACCGTCTTCTACACAGACACAAGCAACTACCTTTCAGGTCTTTGGGAGATAATATATGGCCTATGGCTTAACAGTAACAAATGACAGCAACCAAGTCTTGATAGATTCTGATGTGTTTGGTTATCACTTTATAGGTAAATACACTGCAACAACAAGTTGGAACCATACGTATCTTGAGGATCTTGGTGGTGAAGACTACTGGGACTCACCTAATACTATAGATTCTAATCAGACTCCGGGTCGTGTCTTTGAGTACACTGTTAACCTACCCGGATCTAGTAAGCCACCTATGTGCTTTATAAAGCCTACAGGAACTGGCACCAGCGCTGTTTATACCAGTGTTATTCGTGTATGGAAGTATGACACTAACAACTGGAAGGTCTGGATACTCCAGTCCACTAACGCTGGAACAGGTCCAACACTGTATGCCTTTTCAACTATGGATCAAACCAACAGCACACCCAGTGATACTTATGGTTTACAGACTATGAATAGTTCTGGTGATGTTACCTTTGACTCTAGATTTAAACCACTCAGGATAGTTGGGGCAGCTAATGCACTACCACCTTCAAATCCTAACTCAGGGTCTGTTGGTTCAGGTACAACACCGTACCTCAATGTGAATGCGACACCAAATACGTACACCACAGGAGCTAGTGTCACTGCCAGTGATCAGATATACTATTGCCCTTCATTAGCCTCTGCTTGTTATGAGTATGAGGTTGGACGTGAAGAGAGTGGCTTCCACAACTGGTCTTACTATCAGTGGACTCGTTATGATATCTGGTGGTGCTTCTACAGGTCTGCATTCCGTATATCAGGTGATAATAACTTCCAAGCTAACTGGGCTATATACATGGCTGGTCATATATGGAAAGCTCAAGTATCTGGATCTTTTCTTGGCTTGGGGTACCTGAACGGTATACCTGCTGTTGGCCCTATAGAGTACTTCCCTTACAGTGATGCTTCACGTAACCAAGGTGAAGCTAACAATGTACTTATAAGCAGGGCTTCTTACTATGATTAGTACAACATATACAACTACAAGTGAACTTGAGGATGCTGGTGTAGTCACATTAACACTGCAGGTTTATGTTATTGATGAAGTCATCGGTGTTAACGAGGGTCACAAGAACACAGTTAAGAGTAAGCTGGTTATAGAATTACCCTCAGGATACAGTCAGTCAGACGTTGATAATGCTGTAATCGCAGAGGGGTTTGACTTATGACTTTTGAGATAGGAACTATACTTGCCACCACAGATGGTGAGGTAAGACGAGCAGAGTACCACAGGTTTAAACACCCCACAGAGTACTCAGCATTGGTCTCTGAGTTAGATATGGATATTGGACTACCATTGACTGCATCTAAAGAGAGTGCTGATGTGTACCGGTTTGTGTATGCCAGTCAGGACAGGCCAAGTATCTTCACTGAAGATCATGAGGTGTACAGCATACGTGTCACTAAGAGTACTGGAGCTATGTCAGGTAAGGCCTACGACTTTGGTAACCCATTGGGTAAGGTTGCAGGCTTTAGCATCATAGCCACAGGTATATACTTAGATGATGACAAGTATACACTGTATCATTCTATGGACGGATCTGAGATGCCGGAGTCAAACACAGTTACAGTTACCACACCATACAAGGGTACCACTTACAATGCAGATGGCACTGTGTACCGCATCACTGAATACTCTGTTCAAGAGTAACAACATTAGAGGACTAAATAACAATGTCAATTGAGATCACACAAGTAGTGGGTGAAGATATACTGACTAAGTATAATGAACTAAAACCACCCATCGACTCTGCCCTAGTGCATAGTTCAGGTGAGTGGACTACACAACAGATAATCCAAGGAGCTATATCAGACCCTCAGAACTTCCATGTATGGGAGGTCTTTGATGATGCTGAGCTTGTTGCGATTGGAACTACAAGACTAATACGGTACAACAACTTCGTGTCACTTCACATCATAACCCTTGGTGGAAAGACCAATGATAAGATGACGGAGTGGACCACTGAGTTCGCTGAACAGATGAGTAAGTTCCCTCAGATTGACTGCTTGGAGTTCACAGGCCGAAGGGGTCTACTTAAACCACTTGAGAGAGCTGGTTGGAAAGAGCGTTACACAACAATGAGATTAAGTTTAAAGGAGACCTTTGATGTCTGAACTAATAAAGATTTATGATGGTATGACATTTGATATGTCTACTGGTGCAGTACTGGAGCATGGTGAAGTTACATATCATGCTGTTGAAGATATTGCACATTGCGGTGGTGGTGGGCCAAGTACACAGACAACTACATCTGGTTTCGCAAAAGAGTACAAGCCTCAGATCACTGAGATGCTTGGATCAGCCAAGGACCTGCACACGAACGATAAGCTAGGTCAGGTTGCTGGCTTTAGTCAAGTGGGTGAGGATGCACAGGCAGCTGGGATTGCAGCAGCAGGTAACCAGACAGCACTTGCAAACAACATGATGGATATTGCTAATCAACCAGTAGATCTATCAGGTCAACGTGCATCAGCACTACAGCAAGCCCAAGGTGCCTTAGGTACTTCACAGGCTGCAGCTGGACAACGTGGTGGTCTTGGTGGTTCTCGTCAGGGTATCAACCAAGCTGGTATCGAACAAGGCTTAGCGGCTAACTTCGCTGGCATTGACCAACAAGCACAGCAGATGCAGACTGCCAATATGAACCAAGCTATGGGTATGCAAGGTCAAGGTGCACAGACACTAGGTATGATCGGGCAAGCACAGCAGGCTCAAGAGCAGGCTGGTTTAGACTCTGAGTACACAGCTCTTGCCCAACGCATTGGTTTATTCTCAGGTGTTGCACCTAAAGAGCAGACCACTAATAAGACTGGAGGTAAGTGATGGCTGGCTTTAACCCCTTCGCTCCTCAAGCGGAGAAGAAACAAGGTGCACCTCAGGCTCCGGGAGTACAAGCACCTAACGTACAGATGCAAGACCAACCGGGCTTAGCTCAAACACTTGCACCTACTGTATTCAGTAAAGCTATGGGTTCTGAAGCAGCTGGTGAGATGGGTACAGCAATGACTGATAGCATCGCAGGTAAGTGGGCTTCACTGACTGCAGCACCTACAGCAGCTATCTCAGCACCACAAGCAGCAGGTATGGCAGAACTTGCAGCATCTACAGGTGGTACCTTAGCTCCCGGAGCAGCACAGGCAGTAATGGGCTCATCAGCTCTAGCTGCACCTGTAGTTGCCTCAGCAGCAGGTACCACTGGACTAGCAGCAACCGCTGGTACAGCAGGTGGAGCACTAGCTTCAGCAGCCCCTATGGCAGCAGCACTAGGCCCATTCGGTATCCCAGTGTTAATTGGTGCAGGCCTTATGGCAGCTAACTCAGGAAAATAATCAGGAGGCATTATGAGTACAGTATTACATGGGGCACAGGCCGTGGCTATGGCACAGCAGTTACTGGGCCGTCCATTATCCGCAAGTGAAGCCCACATAGCTAGTGTTGAAGGGTACAACCCAGAGACCTATGATGACACTAAGGGTGTCGCAACTACTGGCTTTGGACAGACAGGTGAGTACTCAGGTATGCCCTTTGATCAAGTGGTTAGTTCCTTTGAACAAAAGACTAGGGGTATCGTACCAGCGTATGACACCCTACCTCAGGCACTTCAATTACGATTGCTTGACTCTACATACAGGGGTGGCCTAAGTGGTAGCCCTGCAACATTAAAACTAGCCAACTCCGGACAATGGGGTGCAGCTGCTGATGAGTTCTTGAACAATGAAGAATACAGACTAGCAGTTGAATCAGGTAGCGGTGTAGCTGGACGCATGAAGGAGACTTCAGATGCCATGAGGGCTTATGGTGTAGAGCTGGCTGCAGTACCTAAGCAGGTACAAGAAGTACCACAACAAGCGCAGGAGGCCCCACCTCAAGCTGATGCTGGGTTTCTCAGTCCTGTTAATGACTTCATTAATGATCTCTTTGGTGGTGATAAGAGTGGTAAGCCACGGAAGGAAGTGACAGAGAAGATACCTAAGGCACATAAAGATACAGCTAAATCCTTATGGGATACAATATTCGGAGATTAAGACGATGACAAAGACAGAAATTGAAGAGCACTTCGCAGGGGCTAAGAGCTCCCCATATGCCACAGCACCACAAGGTGAGGTCTTATCTTGGAATCCACAGGTATCCCCTGAGGCAGCACTAGAACGTAAGGCACTGGCATTTGGACTAGATAGTAGACCACCTACGGTGCAAACCCCACCAGATATGTACCAACAAGCAGTTGCACTGGATGGTAAAGAACCTGCAGCAACCCCTTTCATGCCACCAACCGTGGGTATCCCAGCATCATCCCCCACAAGTGGTGTGATAGCTCCCTTTGATCCTGCATTTGTAGACCTAACAGTCCCAACAACAGGACCTACTTCACGACCTGTAGTTCAAGGTGTCCCAGCCCCACAAGGTAACATCCTCAGGGATTCCTCAGGTGCCCCAGTGAGGTCTGGTAGTGGTGGTGTTATCGGGTTACCTAACCAAGGTCCCGGTGCACAAGCAGGAGCCACTGGTGGTAAGGGTGGTTCACCTACAGCACCAACAGGTGGTGGTAGTCCAGCGCCCTCAGGAGGTAAGTAATGTTTAATGAATTAAAGAAACTATTTGGTATGGACTACAACGGTCCAGCACCTGTAGCTCCAGTACCTCAACAGGTGGCGTCACAGATGGGGGACATACCTCAGCAACCACGTCCAAGCCTATGGGGCCAGCTCATGGATGATAAACCACTTAGTGCAGAAGAGATGCCCGGAAAGGCTGAGTCTCTCGGTGCTGTAGCTAAGGATATCGTTGGTTTTACTCAAGACGTTGGAGGTACTCTCCTTGATGCTGGTAGTCATGCTGTAGACGTGGGTGTTGGTAAAGCCGTAGATATAGGTGCAAACATCGAAGCAGGATACACAGGTGTCCCACGCACAGATGTACCCGACTATGACCCGGGAACTCGGGATCAACGTGAGTACGCAGATGCTATGCTAAAGAAGCAAGCTGCAATTAAGGGTCTGACAGACAAACAGCCTGCTGTGAAGAATATACTAGACACAGCATCCACTATTGATCCTGCGGTGTTTGATGCAGTACCTGCAGAGCAACAAGCGGAGGTGAAGAAGGCTGGTGATATTGCAGTTGACTTACTCCTCAGTAATGAAGAGACTGACCCTAAGACTGTTATGGAAAGTGCTGCTGGATTCCTAGGTGGTCTGTTTGAAGACAAGGCTATCCAACAAGCCCTCATATACTACACTGGTGCCAGACTTATGGGATACTCAGGTAGTGGTTCAGGTAGTGTACTACTTCAAGGCTGGGCTAATCAGGATAAGAAAGACCTATTGACTCAGACAGCAACTGCTAAGGCTGCTGATAAGAAGTCAGCTAATGATGCACTTGATATGTCTAAGACTGTAACCATGTGGGACCCTAAGGCTAAGCAACCAGTTGCTGGCTACATGTCTAAGAGTGGTAAGTTCCAATCAGCATCAGGTGGTGATATTGTTAATGCAAAAGATTACGGACTAGAGAACTACGATAAGGCTAGGCACATGACCTATGATGCTATTGATCTAGAGAACATAGACTACATGAATGGTGCATCGAGTGATGTGTTAAGTAATATATCTGAGAACACTGAGATCTACTCTATTGAGCAGCGCCAGACAGCACAAGCTTTGTTTGGGGATGGTAGTACTATCCAAGAAGCATACGCAGTAGCCACTAGGAGTGCTAGAGCTAATGGTGTTGACACAAGTACACCACAGTATAGGACTGCACTTGGTAACTCAGTACGTAAGTACATGATGAACACTGTCAAGAACCCAACTGACAAGTTCAGTGGTTCCATTACCGCTGGTATGGCTGATGCTATCCGAGCTGATCAACTTAAGGCTGACCTCACCACTGAAGGTGGAGTACCTAAGTTTGTATTTGGTAAGGCTACTTGGAATGCTGATGGTATTGAGACTATGGAAGAGGGTTACGAACTACCTAACGCTGCTGTGTCTAAGCTTATGAAGCAAGTTGACAACATCAACAGTGGTCTTGTTAAGGTTGCCACTGAAGGTAAGCACAGTGCAGAGAAGATCCGTACATTGATCACACCAACTAAGACTCTTCAGAAGTTATCTAAGATCTTTAAAGACACTGTGATGCAAGATCCGGAGGCGAGAGCTCACTGGACTAAGGTAGGTGAGGAGTCTAATACTAACGCCATGAATGCATGGTTGGCTAGTAGTGGCTCTGATACAGACCCTAAGTACCTTGGTATAAACAACCCAGCAGTTAACGCAAAGTTTCATACATTGTACAACAAGAAGTTTAAAGAGTAATTATTATTAGGAGAACACTATGGGACAAGGTCTTGTTTTAGACTTGAGTAACGCACTCGCAGTAGAAGAAGAGGCTTCACAAGGCCCCCAAGTAAACCCATTAGCTATCGAAGGAACCACACTATCATTCATTGACGGTGACACACTGAAGGACTCAGCCACAGGTGAGAGCATACGACTGCGTGGTTTGGATTCAAGGGAGACAGCTAAGATTATCAATGGTCAGTACCAAGCCGGTGAGGCAGGAGCTGACGCAGCTACAGCATATAATTGGAGTCTTGCTCAGAAGGGTGGATTCAATCGTGTAGTTAAGACTGGTGAAATAGGTAAGTGGGGTCGTCCTATAGGAGACCTTCAGAATGCTGATGGTCACTCCTTTGTAGACACACTGATACGCACTGGTGTATCTCAACTGACAAAGTACAACACAGACGCTGATGTAAACAATTCACTGTATGGTATGGCAGCTGATGCTGGCAGTACTAAGTGGACTGCTTACGATGAAGCACGAGCAGCTATCTACGAGAACGAGACAGACCAGTACGGTGGGTTACCAATGCAGAAGCTTATAGCTTTTGATGCAGCTGAGTATGCTGCTAACCCAGACCTGTACATGTCTATCAAATCAAAGAACAAAGGGGCTGACTACGCTGGACGCTCAAGGACTCCCTTTGGTACTGGCTTTGACACTGGCTATGCGAACATGGCTAAGAGTCTTAACACATTTGGTCAGGCCTTATCTAATAGGTTTGGAGCTGAGATAATGGAGGCAGAGTTTGCTGCTTCTGCTTCAGTTAACCAACAGTACATCGAAGGGCTTCCAACTGTTCAGATGGATGTAACTGAGATTAACTGGATGAAGTTTGATGAAGTCACCACAGGTATGAAGGGTATGCTGGGCTCCTCTATCCCATTCATGGGTGCAACTATGATTGGTATGGCTGCAGCCCCTGTAACCTACGGAACATCTATGGCACTACCCCTGTCTATGTACACAGGTATGACATTGGATTCTATGGAAGGTAACATCGAAGATAAGAACTTAGGTGTTGCTATCGTTGCTGGTGCTGCTATGACTTACTTAGATAAGGTAGGTCTTAAAGGACTTGTCAGCCCCTCTATGATGATCACTAAAGAGGGTCGAGAGGAGGCTATCAAAGCCATAGCTAAGTCTGACGAGTTCAGACACCTAGGTCCTGAAGCAGCCCGAAAGGCAGCATCAAAGAAGTTACTTCAGGTATCAAAGAAGCAACTGTTGACTTATGTTGATGATGCCAAAGCCTTTGGTGCTAACCAGATCCTTAAGGGTCATCTGTTCAGAGAGAGTGTAAAGGGTCTTGCAAAAGCTACCGGAGGTGAGGGTGTCACGGAAGCTATGCAGGAACTAACCGAGTACACTGCATCTGTTATAGGCTCAGAGAAAGAATGGGATTATGACGAGATCCAGAACCGTATGACTAATGCTATTGTAGCTGGTGGTCTTATGGGTGCTGGCTTCGCTGCTCCCGGAGTTGCTTACCAGATAGGTGATTGGAAAGCTGCTGCTGATCTTGAGAGTGACAGTGACAATAGATTCGACAACGTCAACACACACTTCCGTAAGGAAGAGGAAGCTGAGTTCGGGTATGTGAGATCAACAGATGAACTTGCTGCAGAGAACCACGGTGGTGATAAGGTTGGGTCTGGATTCACATACACATCAGAACCAGAAGATGTTATGGGTGCTCTTGCAGACGCACACGAAGCCCCGAGTACTACACTGGAACACATCAAAGCATTCACAATGAATCCTATGGTAGCCCTTAAGGGTTCACTGGCACAGGCATTTTCAGCAGCCAAGGGTAAGTCAAAGACTCTTGTCAAGATAGCTGACATGCTAGGCTCAGTACGTCATAAGGTATTCAGTGGCCCGGGTATGATACAGGAACAGCAACTAACAGTAGCTGCCTACAACTCTATACTGAGGGATCAGGAGTCTATTGAAGCTTCCTTTGATGTACCTTTAGGTAAGAGTTCTCTGGGTCGTTCAGACTATGTCAGTACATTAACCACTAAGTTCTACAGGGAAGTCATTGAGCCAGCCACTGAGGCTAACAAGCCGTTTGATTGGAACAATGCATCACCTGAAGTTAAAGCTAATAAAGAAGCACTCCTTAAGTTACACACTGAGTTCACCACGTTAAGTGAGAGACTCCTTAATGATAACAACAAGGCTAAGGCTTACGACAATGAGACACCAACTAAGCGTCTTGCTAACTGGGCTTATCGTCATAAGGGTTTCAGGACAGAGTACATAGCCAGCAACAAGGATGCCTTTGTTAAAGCATTGGTATCCTCATATGGTATGTCCCAGTCTGATGCTGTTAACCTTACTGAGGCTATCGTGAATACTGAAGGTGTTGCTACACTTGGTGAAGCATTTGATATCACAAAAGGTGGAGTCTCTCCATCAGCTCATAAGATACGTCAGATGCACATCTCAGATAGACCTGAGTTCGATCAGTTCTTAGAGCAGAACATCTTCAAGAACATGGGTGATGCTTCTCGTGAGGCTGCAAGGTTCCAAGCACATCGTAAGTTCATAGGTAAGGACTCCAAGTATCTGAATAAGATGATGGGTGATGTACGTACTGAACTACTTGAGACTATGTCTCCTGAGGCTGCTGAGAAGATGTTACAGAAGATCGCATATGATCTACGTAACGTACTCAATGCAGAGTCTGGTAACTACAAGCGGATAAACAATGAGACTGTTAAGCAGGGTCAGAAGTACTTGACACTGTTGACAACACTTCAGGGTTTGGCTAACGCTGCATTCTCTTCTATGCCAGAGATGGCTATGATTCCTATGGGAGTCTCAAGAGATGTTCTTGTACAGAACTCAGCAACACAGGGTTACCTCTTTGGTAGTGCTGTTGGTGCATGGATGCGTAACCTAGCTGTAACGGCAAGGGTTGCAAAGCCTCGTGAGAGTCTTGAAACATTCCTTGATAAGAAGATAGCAAGTGTGAGGTCACGAGGTGAGGCAGATCCTCGCTATGTGTACTATACAAACATGAAGACTATGCTGAAGGAGACTGGCTTTAAGTCTCAAGAGACCGGAGCAGCAACTACAACAGGTGTACAGGAAACTAACGAGATGACTCGTGGTGTGACTGATGCATTCTTCAAGGCTAACTTCCTACACGATCAACAAGACATGCACCGTATGATGCGACTGTCGTTCTTTAACGACTTCCTCGTAGAGAAGCTTGACTTGATTGAATCTAAGATGGGTCAGCCGGATACCGTGGGTGTCTCTGAAGCTAAACATATGCTGAGAGAACTTGGTATATCGCTACACAACATAGGCCCAATAGCTAACAAGCTTAAGGCTGGTGGAACATTGACAGCTGATGAATCCATCATATACAAACGTGAGTTCCTTAACGGAGCTGCTAACTTTGTCAACCAAGCAATACCCCTACCTAATGCACTAAACAGACCGCTGTTCTACAGTGACCCTCGCTTTGCATTACTTACCCAGTTCAATGGTTTCACATCTACATTCACAGCTAACCAGCTGCCTATGTTGTGGGATCAGGTGAAAGGTAAGAGTTCTAAGGGCTTAACTTATGGAACCTTTGCAGCTATGGGAAGTATGCTTGCATTAGCATTCATCTCCCAAGGTATCAAAGATGAACTTAAGTATGGTGAATCGTCACCCTACCTAACTGACGCACAGAAGATTCAAAGAGCTGTGTACTCAAGTGGGTTATTAGGAACCACAGAGAGGGTAATCGGGAGTAACTTACTCTTCCCTCTGTATGGTAGTAGCAGTCATGGTCCGGGTGAGTTCATCTGGGACAACATTGCAGGTGAAGCTGCAGCTACAGGTACTGTTGGTCGTGGGTATGGAATGATATCTGGGGCAATAGAGAGTGATGGTGATAAGTTTATGAAGAACTTCTACGGAAGCTTACCCTTCATTGCACCGTACAAGCATAGGATTATAAATTATCAGTGGGGAAAGGAGGAGTAGCCAATGGCTAAGAGTAATATTGTAGCAGGAACATCAGTACCCGAGGTTGGATCACGAGGGAGTGATGCAGAAGTACTCAGTGTAGTCATGGATGGGTTGAACTTACCTAACGATGGTGCACAGCTACCAGTTCTACGTGAAGCTGAAGCTAGGGACCCTTACACCACATCATTAGATGTGACACCCACAGTAGGCCAGATAGCTATGGAGGCTGAAGCAGATACTGCTGAGGTCTCTGCTGCCAAGGAGGAGCAACAGAAGGACATAGAAGCTTCTCAGGCATTGCAGCAGCTACATGGCACCAGCCTTGGAGACTTCGGACCTAAGGATATTTATAACATTGCTGGACCTGATGCAGCCCCTTACCTTATATGGGCTGTCAAGCGACTGCAAAGGACAGACTCCCTTAGTATTCCTTTTGATGAAGCTAAGAAGATGGAATCAGTTAAGAGCATGATGGGTGTTGGAAGTGCACCTGCTCAGGATGTCTCTGCACTTGATGATGAACTAGCCATGCGTGTTTACGTTGACAAGGAACATAAGAAGCCACTTAACTCTGCGGAACTCTTTGGGCATATGAATGCTGTCAGATTCACAGGTGACAACAGGGTAATGGAAGTCCTTCCGGATCTCCAGATACTTGGCATGACTTTGATGGAATCTATACTAAGCAAGCAGACTGAAGATGAATCTATGATTCCTCAGGACTTGATTGATAACTTCAGTAAGGATGACATCTCAGATATAGCCGGACTATCACCTGCTGATCTACAGTCTGGTGTCTCTGAGGCACAGATTGGTCGTACACTGTCAGAGGAATGGTTGAAGCTGCAACAAGTACGTGACCAAGGTATGGACACTGTGCCGGATGCACACCTCGACCCAACTAACGAGTTGACCAAGGAAGCTTATGAGAAGTTAGGTATGTGGGCTAAGCAGATATACTCATTGGGTAACCCTATGATGTATCAATCTGTTCAAGTACAGACTGGCAATGGTAAGACTCGTGGTGAGTACCTTATCACTCCACTTGGTCGTAAGATGTTGGAGAACACTAAGAAGGATCTCATGCCACCTAAGGTGTATGCAAGACCTCAAGTAACCAACAACCCACAACCTACAACTCAGTACTCAAAGACTAAGGAGAAGACTGGTAAGCACTATGAGGACCCTAAGCAACGTGGTAAGCGTACCCCAGAGGTTGAGGTACGTGAGAACGTATCTAAGGTTCGCCATGTGATCTCTGCTGCACGACTCAAGTCTGGTTTATTCATGAGCCTTATGGGTATGAAAGCCGCTGCTGAGATGACGATGACTGATGGTGTTATCAAAGTCAGAGGTAAGGCTGCTGAGATGCTTGGCATAGGTCAGAAAGCTGCTGATAAGATTAACAATGCATCACGCAATGCTATCTACCGAGCTGACATACTTATGCTAGAGGCCTCAGGTCTTGAACCAAACCACCCTAAGGTTGCACAGTTGACAGAGAAAGCAGAGATCCTAAGATCCTTTGCTGCTGAAGCTGCAACACCCTCGTGGAAGAAGAGGATGTATGAGCGTAAGGCTGCGCAGGCACTTGAGATGTTGCAAGATATTGCAGAGTTCAGGAATGATCCAATCAGCTTCACCAACTATATACAGACTGGTACTTCTCGTCTGGGCTATAGCGCACAGAAGATGAACATGCAGACTCATAAGCTTGCCAGACAGTTGTACGGGAGTGGTACTCAGTATCAAATCAAACCCGGAAGCAACTCTAATGCTGAGTACGCTATGATTGTAACTTGGGGTTCACACTTGTTTGCTGAACACAACCTTGTACCTGAGCAGATGATTCGTAACATGCGTAAGCGCATAGCTATGAAAGATGACAAGCTCATGTCTATCGCAAGTGTTGGTCGTAAGCTTAAGGGTATCCTTGACAACTACAATGTTGATGCTACAGCCAATGCCCTATTGCAGATGGAACAAGCCGACAACCAGATCAAAGGTGTGGGTGGTGTTATGGCTACGCTGGGTGAGTTTAAAGCTGACTCTGAAGTTACTCGGTTTATGGAAGAAGCCTTTGAGCACCCCAATGAAACCATTAACTTGATTGAAGAAGCTATTGAGCTTGGTCGTTACATGGATGCAGTTGAACGTGGTGGAAGCTTTGCTTCTTCTATGAGACCTGTTGAAGTGGATGGTATATCTAACGGACTTGCCAGTATGACAACTCAGCTAGGCTTAACTGATATCATGTACCGCATTGGAGTACTACGTCAGGATCCCTCAAAGGTTCTTGCTATGTACGATGGAGTCGAAGGTAACCTACGTGCTGTGCTTGCTGACAGTATGAACAAGACACTACCACATCTTGTGGACTCTATGGAGTTCAGGAATGAGTTCGGTATGACTATCGAAGACTTACCTCAGATCGAGGACATACTTGCACTTGCTATTGCACAGCCTGATGAGTTCCTGAAGCCACCTCTTATGACATTACCTTATGGTCAATCGATCAAGAGTATGTTGTCAGCTATGATGAATACAGTTACTGCTTCCAAAGGGTTGACTGATATGGCTGCTGATATGGATGGTGGTGTACCTAAGATGTCTCGTATGCTTCATGTGATACTTGCACATAACCTTGAGGAAACTCTGGGTTCTGCTGTTAATACATTCAGTAAGAGCCTTAAGGGTGTGACTGAGCTTGCTATGCTTGCTGATGAACCATTACGATTCAAGAAACCAACTGGTACTTGGACATCTATCAACACAGTAGACTACGTTCCACAAGAGGGTGCTCCTGTTATCTCTCAGATCCGTGAGAAGTATGTGAAGCCTGTTGGTGAGTACGTGTACGGTGATCCTAGTAAGGCGAACCCATCTGTACTTGGTAACACTCGTATCACAAGGAGCAAGTATCAAGCCTCCAGCCCAGAGATGGGTGCACTAGGTAAGACTGCTGACGGTGGCTACCAAGCTGCACAAAGCATACTACCTCAGGCTATCATCAGTAACGATGGTGCAGCCATTGCTAACGCATTGTCGGGTGAGAACTATAGGAAGTTGCAGAGGGACTCTGGTGCAGAGACTCCATATGTAACTACTATTTATGATGCTATCATTGGTGACCTTGGTTCTTTCAAACCTCTTGTTGATACTGTTAACAAAGCTTGGGTTGATGTGACACTTAAGTATGACTTGATGACAGAGATGGCTGAAGGTGCTAACAACGCATACCAGCGTGGTGCCACTAAGCTTAATACGATGGCTAATAAGAACCCTACGGGTCTTGTAAGTAACGCTGCTCAAGCTCAGTTCATGATTGAGAAAGCACACTGGTTGTTACCTCGTGGTGGCAACGCTGATCCACTAAGTGCTGAGCAGAAGATGGTCTTAAGTATCCTCACAGATACCTCTAAGCGATTTGAGGCTCTGTCTAAGAAGGAGAAGCGTAACTTACCAACACAGGGTCACATGGTTACTAACCTACAGGCTCGTGAGTTGTTTAGAGTACTCACACCTAGTATGAAGTACAGCCTCCAGAGTATGTACAATGTAGCCAACGAGGCTAAGGATCGCAGGGCTAAGCTTAGTAAGATACTAGGTAACAACCCAGTGTTCCAGTATCATATGGATGCACTCAAGTCATTTGACTTTAACTAACAACAATAGATAATAAAAAAAGAAGCCCCACTAGATTCCAATTAAGGAGTCCAATGGGGCATTACCCTCAGGTATACATTACGTATACTTGGGGGTTATTTTATTGCTTATCTGCTATAGCTTGAATCACTGTGTTACGACCTGAGGTACGCTGTGCCTCTGCATGAGCCATAGCTTCCTCCTCTGATAGACCTTCAGCAACTGCTCCTGCGTAGTTCTGTTCCCAGACCTTACTCAAGATAGCTTCGTTGATCTCCGGTGTGTACGCAAGGTTGGGGTCAAGATTAAACATCTCAACGTACTCCATGTCGTCAATACCGGGCACTATATTGTGTGATACTTTATCATTACTCATCTTTTACAAACACTCCGTCTACCATACGCCCTGTGCGTACAGCTATTTTATTGTATGCCTCATCTAAACACTCTGTGAGTGAGAGGCCCCATAGATTCGCTTGGATTGTCAGTGTTACCAACACATCACCAAGTTCATCACGTACCTTATCTATGTCACCGCCTGAGTGTACCTCGTCATACAGCTCAGTAGCTTCCTCTTCAAACTTACCTAGCTGTTTGAGCTTACGCTCACGTAGGTCATGTCCACCTGAGAGATCCCCAAGGATACCCTTGATGTGAGCCCAGTCAATTACCTTCTCTTCTAGTTCTTCAAATATGTTATACATTACTCTTCACCCTCGTCATCATAGATAGCTGTCTCTGCAATAGACAGGAAGACAAAGTTAGAAGATGCTTGTAAGCACCCCAGCATTGCCACGTTGGTCATCTTACCATTGTACTTCTCGATAAGATTATTTAGTTCTTGGAGCATATCATTCTCTGGAATATGCTTATCTGGGAACTGTGTTACGTTGTTCATATAGTTTTCCTATTAACAAAAGAAGTAATCAGACGACAGGATCTCAGATATATCTAAGGTTCCCAGCTCTGGTTGTTTAAGTGTATAACCCTCTCGGGTCTCCAGTAACATGTTCTCTATGACGGTGAAGAAGTTCTCACTGTTGTATATCATAGCAAACTGCCACTTGGTATGGTCTATTAGTTTATTCACATCACATGCATGAGTCGAGAATGAATCATGTATAGCACCGAAGTCTCCATTAAAGCTCTGAATAACTTTAGCCATGTGAGCTGCGTCCATTGAGTGAACGAAGTTAGGTGAACAGCCAGATGCAAAGGATCTCCTGCATGGTATCAAGTCACCACTTGGTGTGATGTATGGTACCTTAATGCTGTGACCTATCTGACCGAGTCCACGTATGGTACTACGTACTGTGATGTTCTTCTGACGCCACACCTCATATAACACTGGGAATCCCGAGGGAGTTGTCCACTGTGTACATGTCTCACCTGTTGAGAGTATGTGGTCTGTCATCTTCTGAATAAACTTCATGGTCTTTAAGGGGCCTACGCAGGTGTCGTTGATAGCAAGTATAAGTTGCTTTGACAGAGGGGTACAGTCATCTTCAGTGATATTGTACTTCTTGTCATAGCCTTCTACCTTGCAGTCATAGTACATATTAGCACCAATCTTCTTCTGACCTGCTGAGTATGCCCTTGTCATAGAGCCACGCTTTGCTATACCTTTACGGATAGCTTTCATTGGGATCTTACGTTCATTAAACCAGTCAGGCATCCTGTCTATCAGACGCTTGGCAACTTGGACATAGAAGTCCTTCTGTATCTCACTAGGTACGAGAGAAACCAGTTCACCAGCTTGTTTGTCTTTAGATATAGCTGCCAGATGTTGCCATCCATTGTTACTCCCATCAACAGGTATAGGTAATCGACTCATATGTACAGTACGATTAGCCCTAGCTTTGTTATACCCACTGACGTCCAAGCAACATGCAAGGAAACTAACGGGCTTTTCTGCTTCTGTTCTGAAGCTCAAGCCATCCGCTAATTGGTTGATCCAGTCGAGGTTGTTTAGGGTCCACAGTTCTCTGTCCTTTAGGGTCATCTTGTCTACTGATATGGTAGAGAGCCCTTCTTCTTGCAGATAGGTTCGATAGTCCGCTGTTACCCATGTTGGTAGTTCCTCTAGTTCATATGATTGGTTATAGGAACAAGCTGTGTGTATACATAACCATCGGTACCCTGCAGTGTCCATAGCCTTAGAATCTGCAAACTCAAAGAGTCCTTTAGATACATCAGACCCTTGGAAGTTCAAGAAGGGTTCAGTGTAGTACACACGACCTCGGTAGTCACACTCAACCATTTGGTAGAAGTCGTGAGACCCTACCGCATGTATCTTTGCAATGACAAACTTCATCTCAATAGCCTTTGACTTAGCTTTGATTGACTGGTCCTCAAGATCTATGAACAATCCGAGGTTAGTCTCTAAGGCTTTGGCTAGTGTGTTGTTAAGTCTCCAAGGTGTTTGTTGTAGCTTGTTAAGAGCAGTGATAAATGGTGCTCCTATAAGCTGCTTAAAGTCCTCCTCTGAACTCATGCGCTTTATGTATGGACGTTTGGTGAACTCATTACGTAGTGATGTTATGTCCTTAGGTGGTGTGAAGGAGGTACCAATCAGTGTCTCCCTCTCGTACTCAGGTGGGAGATCTCCAAGCTCCGACCATGTGTCCATTAGTTGAATTATGTAAGGTGCTCTGTACCCTGAGTACTCTCTTTCAATGTGTATATAACCCAGTTGAAGTAGTGCTTCTAAGTATAGATCACCAACAGCTAAGATCTCCTGATGGTTAGTGTTTAGTACGCCTAAAGCAGACAGCACCTGTAAGCCTATCACAGTCGATGTAACGGTTAGTTTAAAGGGTGCTGATGATGACCTTCGGGACTTCTGATAAGCTGCCACAGCCCCTGCTACGGCCCTTACAGTTAGCTTCTCGTACGTGTAACCATATGGGATCATAGAAGACACCAATCTGGCTCCCTCAGGGGGTCTACCCCTAAAGGTATTCCCCTCACATCTCTCCTTTATGTAAGCAGTTATCAACTCCACACCAACGGAGTTATCCAGTGTAGTCGAGGAAGTCTTCTTGTCCCTTGAGTCTTCCTGTTCCTGTGTCATAGTATGCTGAACCACAGTCTCCAGTGCGTCCTGTAAATCTGGACTTAAGTACTCTGAGTTTAATTGTATTCCGTTCATCTTCATCTTCTGCCACTAAGTTGCGTGAGAATGTAATTATATCAAAGCTGATCTGTTTGATCGAGCCTGAACCCTTTATGTCATCGATGGAGGATAGGTAACCCTCTTCAAATGACTTACCACTTTGGGACTTACGTAGGTGACTGATCAAACCAAGCCATACGTTATGCTTCTTAACAACCTTTAACAGGTCAGACATAATAGAATCTATAGCTTCGTTGCCAGTCTTACCTCCGGCTCCTTCAGATACTGCAATGGTGATGTGATCTAAGATGATGTACTGGCATCCAAGCAGACACAGGTTCTCTATCTGGTCTATAAGACTGGAGTCAGAGACAGCCCCATTGTGATCCAGAAGGATTAACCTTTCATTACCGAACACCTTCTCATAAGCCTTACGTTCTTGCTCAGGAGTAGGATCCTTAGGTGCAAACATCTTAATGAACTTCTCTGCAGAATCCCCTATGGACTCCTCAAGAGACACCATACCTATACTATCCTCAGTCTGCTCCTCAATCTCCAGTACAATCTCTTTGATCATTGTTGACTTACCTGAGCCAGTACCTGATGTGAACAGTACAATCTCACCCTTACGCATACCGTCAAGCTTATCATTGAGTCCCTGAAGACACTTAGGGTATGGTACAGACTTCACGTCCTTACGAGCAACGTATGCATCCCAGATAGCCTCACCGCGTACGATGGAGGCAGGGGTATACTTACGTGCATTGAAGACAGCAGACATGATTTCGTCAGGCGTAGAGTCACAAGGGTCATTAGCACTCAGTGTGGCTACCAATGTCTTATCCCAGCCAATGATCTTAGCTGCTTCACCTACTGCTTTCTCACCAGCTTCATCTTGATCGAACATAAGTATGACTTCATTGAACGACCTCAGCCATTCTCTGTTAGCCACAAGGATCTTCATGTTACTTGAGGATGGTAGGGATACCACGGGGTACGTACGCTTATACTTGTTAAGCATAGACTGCTGCACTGCTATGGCATCTAACTCACCTTCAGTTATGATCACCTTCAGGCCACCCGGTTGGAACTTAGACTGTCCGAATAACTCAAGATCCTTATGCTTTAACTCACCAACTACTCGGAACTCCTTGGGTAGTGTACGCTTCTTACATGCAACTACCTTACCTTTAACTGTGTATGGGTAGTAGTGTGTGGTGATAGCTCCAGAGGCATCATATGCCACCTTCATATCATATACAGCACAAGCTGTCTTAGTTAGGTTACGTTCACGAACACCTGCTGTGTCGTAGTTACTGATGTCTTGGAGTGATTCGCCACTCATATCATAATCCTGTTGTCGGTTACTTGGTTTAAACTTTGATTTAACTGTGTCATCATACTGATCTAAGAATGCAGGTGTGTCACATGCAAAGCACTTACCTCGCCCATTGGACCACAGTGCTACTGCATCTGATGACCCACATTTAAAGCATGGATAGTGCTTGGTGAATGATTCACTCATTAGTTCCACCTGTCTTCTTTATAGGACTTAGTATCGATACGTCTGGTGCTTGCTTTGACTTTGTAATCAAGTCTCTGCTGCTTCTTCTCCTTTGGCTTCGATAAGTACTCTTCCGGTTCTGTAGATTTCGTTGAGTCTGTCTTTAGTTTCATCTGATATAGCTTCTTTAGGTATGAATTTAACTGCACCTATCTGTCTGTTAAGGTACAAGGGGATCCCTTCGGGACATTTCTCCGTAAGTACATCTAAGTACCATTGAACTTTACATTCTGCTGCTGATAGTCCACCTCTGGTTGCAAACAATTGAATGATCTCGAAGGTAAGCTCAGAGCCACCCTTTATGAGTTCATTAATGTGCTTAGAGGAACTGGTATACTTCTTCCAATTAGACTCCTTGTCTCGTTTAGTCTTCTTATAAGAGTGGAACTGCTTCTTACCTATGTATCTGATAGGGTTACCATCAGGTACAGACACAGTTATAAGGTACACAAATCCGAAGTAATCATCAACCTCGAATGGTTCTCCATCATAAGACCAGTGTCCTATTTCAGTCATCTGCAAACACCTCTTCAATAGTTAATCTCTTAAACCCGTTCCAGTCCCTGCGCATGTACAGTAGGTTCCAGCAAGTCTCAAGCTTCTCCTTCCACTCACGAGGGTGATGGTCACGCCATGCGTTGGCAACGGTCTCCAGCATGTCGCTTGTCGGTACGTCTTTTAATAACTTCTCAGCCTTCTTAGGGCCGATACCTTTAAGTCCATGAATGTTATCTGTACTGTCACCTGTCAGCATCTGGATACACATCTTGTAGTGACCTTCGTCACCATCAATGAAGTACTGAGTCTTCTTGTTGAAGTTATAGTGCCAACCCGGAACCATATCAATGTCTTTATCAATGTGTGCTATGACATAGTGTTCACCAGCTTCATAAGCTTCTTGTGCCCATATAGATACAATGTCATCTGCTTCACAGTTGTCAGACTTAAAACATCCAGTCTCCCAAGCGTACTCTGTAACTGCCTCTCGTCTTTCAACTACCTTAGGATCCATAGGTGTCTTACTACGGTTACCCTTGTAGTCCTCAGAGATACCGTACCTGAAGTTACCTTTACCTTTGACAGCTACGTAACCTTTGATACTACCTGTGTCACGCATGATAGCAT
>Ga0308004_10000398_pt1 | contig 20909 bp, 14 predicted proteins | sample Neamet38_FD_203156 | JGI IMG/M metagenome (GOLD analysis project Ga0308004, IMG submission 203156) | Marine microbial communities from water near the shore, Antarctic Ocean - #38 | ecosystem: Environmental > Aquatic > Marine > Unclassified | place: Southern Ocean | collected 2014-06-06 | reverse complement strand
ATTAACCTTGTTAAAAATACATTGATTAGTGATACTTGCTTTGAGTTTATGAATTTTATGAATGATGAAGTAGAAGTTGATAGTTGGATTGATAAGAGGGTCTTCCATTTAAAGTTTATGGAAAGCTTTCCAATTCATAAAGACGTTTCTTCGAATCAATTTACAAGATGGCTAAAAGAGTATGCTAGTCAGAACGGTCTAGAGTATCAAGACAAATCTTCGGGAGGTAATTACACCTTTATTTTAAGAACCATTAAAAATAATGATGATGAAAAATAAAGGAATCGTGTATCGAGTAATACACAAAACGAGTGGTAAATCATACATAGGGGTTACAACTAAAAGTTTAGAGGCAAGAAAGAAAGATCATGTAAAGAAGTCAAAAAAAGGAAAATCTTACGCATTTCAGTTTGCTATTGCAACATACGGTGCAGAGGCTTTTACTTGGACACAGACAGACACCGGTAGCAGTTTAGACGAATTAGCACAAAAAGAAAAAGAGTACATTCTAAAGTACAACTCAAAAGAAGCTGGCTTTAACTGCGACAATGGAGGTAGTATTCCTAAAACAGTATATCAATATAGTTTAAGTGGAGTTCTAATAAATTCCTTTTCCTCTTTAGCAAATGCAGGTAATGCAGTTAGTGCAGTTAAAAGTGGTATTAGTAAAGCTGCTTTAGGAATTAGTAAAACTTGTAAAGGGTATTATTGGTCTTATTCTTCTACTTTTCCAAAGATTTTAGAAGATTTGAGAAAGAAGAAAGTTCAGCAGGTTTCTTTAAAAGGCGTGTTTATAAATGAGTTTGAGTCTGTATCTGAAGCGTCAAAACAGACAGGTTGCAACAAGACAAGTATTGCAAAAGTATGCAGAGGTGAACGGAAAAGCTCTGGTGGCTTTTACTGGAAGTTTAAATAGTAGTTTTAAAAAAAGGGTGGTTTTACCATCCTTTTTTATTGTGCTTTATTTTGAATAAGATAATTAATGTATTTTTTAGATTAAACTATACACTTTTACCGCTATTATATTCAAGATGTTTTTGGTTTTTTTAAATAATACTTGTTAGAGTATTGAGGTCAGGCAGTGTTAATAATTAATTAAATAATAAACAACTAAGAGTTTGAATTTGGTAAACAATTAAACTAATTTTGAAATATTACAAATCATTATGATAAAAATAAAAAGTAAAAAAGCAGAGAGTATAATTTCTGAAATTATAGATCAATATACATACGCAGATAAGTCAGACAGGCCTTGGATTATAGGTTTTAGTGGGGGAAAAGATTCTACAGTTTTATTAACCTTAGTTTGGATAGCTTTAACAAGAATTAAACAAGAATTACCTTACCCATTTCAGCTTAGAAGGCCGGTTTATGTTGTGTGTAATGATACAATGGTTGAAAACCCAATAATTTCTAGTTATATAGATGATGTTTTGGTCAAAGTAGAGGAAGGCGCTAGAGACCAGGGGTTACCAATTATTGTAAAAAAAACAGTTCCTAAATTAGAGGAATCATTTTGGATAAATGTTATTGGTAAAGGGTATCCAGTGCCTAATAATACCTTTAGGTGGTGCACCGATAAATTAAAAATTAAACCTACTTCAAATTTTCTCTTAGAACAAATAGATGAAAAAGGAGAGGCTGTAGTTTTATTAGGCACTAGATATGAAGAGAGTAAAACAAGGGAAAGATCAATGCGAAAGCATGAGGTTGAAGGTAAAAGATTATCTAAACATAATACAACAGCAAATACTTTTGTGTACGCTCCCATCAAAGAGTTAATGCTAGAGGAAATTTGGTATATAATAAATACCATTCAATCTCCTTGGGGATTTGATAATTCAATTTTATTTCAAATTTATTCAGACGCAAGTGCAGATGATTATGAGTGTCCTACAGTCGTTACAAATAAGAAACATTCTTCTTGTGGACAAAGTAGGTTTGGATGTTGGACTTGTACTGTTGTTAAAAAAGACAAATCTATGTCAGCTTTAATAGATAATGGTCAACATTGGATGGAGCCACTATTGAAATTTAGAAATAGACTTGTAGAAAATAGAAATATTAGTAAAAATAGATCTACTACTAGAAGAAATGGTATGCCTGCTATTGATGAAGATGGTCATAGATCTGGTAATTACGAAATGCATTACAGAGCAACCATGCTAAGAGAGTTATTAGAAGTTCAAAAAGAGGTGCAAAAAGAAAGGCCTCATGTTGTTTTAATTACGAATCAAGAGTTAATTGCAATACAGGTAATGTGGAACAGAGATTTAGAATTTGAATTTACTGTAGGAGAAATATATAAAAAGATATATAATAAAGATATAAGTACTAATAATATTAAATCTTTAGATGATACTGAAAGAAGAATTTTAAAAGAAGTGTGTGGAGAAGATATGTCTTATTACAATTTAATAGATAATTTAATTACACTTCAAGAAACCAAGACACTTATGGTCTCAAAATATGGACTACATAACGATGTAGAAAATAGAATTGAAACATTTGTGAAAGAAAATGAAAAATGAAAATTAATAAAATAAAATTAAATAATTTTAGAATTTATAGAGGTTTAAATGAAATAGATCTGCGTTCTAAAAAGGATAAAAACATAACTATTATTGCAGGTAAAAATGGATTTGGTAAGACCACGTTTTTAACTTCTTTAATATGGTGTTTTTATGGAAAGTTAATGTCTCAGGTTGAGGATAAGTATAAGTTAGATATTAGGAATTCAGGTGGTTATGAGCCATATCTAGACTCTCTTTTAAATAGAGCTGAAAAATTAAATAATGATATAAATACTATTTCGATTGAAATTGAACTTGCGGATTTATCAATACCTTCAATTCCATGTAAAACTGTAAGTATAAAAAGAGAATATAATTTTAAGAACTCAAAAGAAACACTTACGATACTTATTGATGGAGATGAAAGTGAATTAACTAAATCTGTAGGTTATGAAGTATTTATTAATGACTTTATTTTACCCAGAGAAATAGCTAAATTTTTCTTTTTTGATGCTGAAAAAATAGTTTCATTAGCCGAAGCGAAATCTAGAAGTGAATTAAGAAGCTTAAGTAAAGCTTATTCTGAAGTATTGGGTATAAAAAAGTACGAGGAGCTTAAGAAAAATTTAGAATCTTTATTGGTTAAGTTAAACAGGCGAGGTGTTTCAGAGTTACAACAGGAGAAACTAGATGAGCTTTTGGGAACTGAAGAGAATCTTGAAAAAAGAATAAATCATAATGAAGATAAGCAAGTCGATATAGATCAACAAGCTTTAGTGTTGAAGGTTAAAAGTGATGCTTTACAAGAAAAACTAATCAGAGAAGGCAATTCTATTACTCTTGAAGAACTTAAGGTTATGAAGGATAGGAGAGATGATTTGAAGCAAAATAGTCAAACTATTAAAACCAGTTTAAAAAAGCTTTTAGACTTAACGCCTCTAGTCATATCGGGGAAGCATTTAGGTAATTTAAAGAAGCAGTTAGATTCAGAGAGCAAAGTGCTTTATGGTTCTTTAGATAATAAAATTGTTTATAGGGAGTTAGAGTTGTTTTCTGCAAATTTACTAAAAAGTTTGGAGTCTTTAAATTTAGAAAATGACTTAGGTCTAAAGATTGAAGATAAAATAAAAGCTTCATTAAATAGGCAATTAGACAAAAAAGACAACAAGATAACAGGTAAAGTACTTTTAGATTTTTCTGAGGAAAGATACAGAGAGTTTGAAGCGATACTTAACAATATAAAAAGCACATTTTTAAGCCAATTTAATGCAATTGTTAATGACGAGCGTATTAATAGAGCATTACTTAATAGAACTTTAAGAAAAATAAAAGAAGCTGAAGCTAGAAAGAATAATCATTTAGCTAAACAATTTAGAGACGAGAAGTTAGATGCAGACACTCAAATTGAGAACTTAACTGATGCGAAAAATGATTTAATTGAAGAGTTAGGAGGGTTAAAAACCAAAATTGCTTCTCACAGGAAAGTTAGAGTAGAATATGAAAAGGACTTTAATTTAGTGGAGACGGACAAGAAAAAGTATGAGGTAACTAAAGTCTTACTTGTTAAAGTCAATAGTCTTATCGTTAAGATAAAACAGCAGAAAAAATATTCACTACAAAAATCTATTTCTCTTGGTTTAAGAAAACTAATGCATAAAAAAGATTTCATAGCTAATGTTAGAGTTAATATAATAGATGATGTAATGGATATAGATTTGCTCGACAAAAACGATTCTATAATTGATAAAGATTCTCTATCAAAAGGAGAGCAGCAACTTTATGCAACAGCTCTTTTAAAAGCTTTAGTAGATGAGTCTGGAATTAAATTCCCTGTCTTTATAGATAGCCCTTTGCAAAAATTTGATAAGTATCATTCTCAAAATATTATTAAAGAGTTTTATCCTTCAATATCTGAGCAAGTTGTATTGTTTCCATTATTGGAAAAAGAATTGTCTGAAAATGAATATGAATTATTAAAGCCAAACTTAAACAAGGCTTTTTTAATTCAGAATAATAAAGGCTCTTCTATTTTACAATCTATACCTGTAGACAATTTATTTAATGAATTTAAAAAAGAAAAAAATGTTTACACACATTAGAACGAGTAAAGAGAATAAAGAAGTTGTATCTCAATTAACAAGAAAGTTAAATCTTGGTACAGAGAATATTGTTTCCAGAATTGCATTGACTTATTCTTTATCAAAAGATAAGAGGTTAGATATTAACGATGTCCAGAACTCTAGTGGTAAAGAATATTCAGCGAAAGTGTTATTTGGAGATTATATTGATTATTATGCAGGAATGGTAGCCTTACATTATGATATCCATGTTTCAGATAAGGACCTGGGGAAATATATTAAAATGCATATTGATGATGGTCTCCAATTGCTGAATGAAGAGATTATTTCTAATTCAAATATTGATGGCTTTGATTTTTTAGTAGAAAAAATTGAATCAAGCTTGTTAGAGTTGATTTAAGCTCCAATTATTTTTAAACCCCATGTTTTTAGCTATTTCATATTGGGGTAAATAAAACCCGTTCATTTTAGCTTTAAACTGACCTATTGATAGTCTATTTAGTTCTTCGTTAGAGCAGTTGAATAGTTTGTAATAGTCTTCTAATGGTTTATTAATATTGTTTTTTAAAAGATAATTACAGAAGTTATATTGTAAATTAAAGAATAGTTCGAAGTAACTTATTTTTGGAAGGAAGTTACTTTTTGAACTATTTATAATTTTATTTGTTGGATGTAAGTTCCAGTTTAAGTCATTTGATAAAAAACTCCAAGGAAAAAAATGATCTATGGATAATTGGTTGATTTGATTCAGCGGTTTGTCATCAAAAACACATCTATACAGATGTCCTTTTTCATTGATAAAATTTTTCCATAATTTCGTGGCTTTTGTTAATTTTCTAATCTTTGGCTTAAATAGCTTTTGAGAAATATTGGTTAACATGATATTGTTTTTTTCTACATATTTGAACAATTCAAAAAGTGAAGAACATTCTATTAATGTATGATTGTTATAGATGAAATCTATCCATTTATTATTCACTAAAATATAATCATTTTTAATAATATATGGAGGGTCTCGTTTAATATCTTTTTGCAATAGTTTGATATGATCATTCACAGAATTATCTTGTATGCCTATTGTTTCTGGATACCAAGGACGTATAAAACGGTATGGCACATACCTCAGTGTTTTTTTAATAATTGATTTAATTACTGGCGTCTTGCGATTTTCTTTTAGAAAATTCATTAGTTTAACATCTTCAATTTGATCAGGTAGATTAAAAAAATCTTTAATTTCTTTTATATATTCGGTTAATTGATCTTGCTTTCCTAAAGAAATTTTATAGTAATTTATTGGGTACCAGACAAAAACAAGCATTTCGAATACAATATCTTCCAATTCAATTTTCTCATTTCCTTTAGTTTTAATTAACTTAAGTATTGAAAGTAACCAATAATACTTATAACTATTAGTTGTGTTTTCAAAAACAGAATTTAGGCGGTTAAAAGAAGTGCTCATAGAATTTAATTAATCATTAGATTTAAATTCCCAAAAAGCTTTATCCTTAACCAATAATGGTTCAGACCCTGCCAAATTTACAATACTGTGATGCTTTTCAAGATCCTTTATAGTTTTCATTAAATTCTCTCTTTGATTTTTCGATTTAATATTAAACAAAGAGTCAATTTCTTTTGATTTTATTTCATTTACCCTGTGAATTACCCATGTTAATATGTAATTCGAATATTGATTTTCCCCAGTAGAAAAGTGGTTTAAAAATTGAGTAGAAAGGATAGTTCCTACTCCAAATTCACGTCCTTCTTTCAAAATCTTTTTAATAGAGTTAAAGTTCTTACTCAGGAAGTTGTCCGCTTCATCTACCAAAATCATTTTCTTTAATTGACGCTTACCTCCTTCAATAGAACTATGTCCATGAGTTTGCATTTGTGTATAAAAAGCATCTAAGGTGATTGCTACAATTAAATTTTGTATTGATTCATCATAACCAGAAAGATTAATTACAGCAACTCCATTAATCAAAGAGTAAAGTGATTTAGTTTTAGATGAGTCTGGTTCAAAAATCTCAAACTGTTGTAAGCTATAAATGGCAGAATAGAGACTGTCTTGCGCTACTTTTTCATCTTTCATATAAATATTGCAAACATCCCCTAAAGTAGGTGGTGCATTGGTCCAAGTATTTCGTTTGGATTTATATATGCCTCTATCTTCATATGCTTCTAGGATAACTTCACTAAGTTTTTGTTTTTGAACATTTCCTAAGTTAAATGCATTTGAGATCGTCTCTTTTAAATCATTTGCAGTATGTAGTGGTAACATTGGTTTAGATTTTTCTGTAGCATCTAAAGCCAAAGGATTGTAGGGTAGGTGAAAAGGTTCAAAAACCTTAGCGCCAGTTGCTTTTACAAAATCATCTTTAATATAATCACCTTTGTAATCAAAAATTAGAATTCCTAATGGTTCATCTCCGATATTATTTAGATCGTTTTTAGAAATTTGATAAATAATAGACTTTGTAAATTGAGTTTTACCGGTACCCATAGTTCCAATGATACCAGTATTTGTATGCATCACTTTATCCGTGTTGTTCGGTTCCCAAATTACTTCTTTACCATCATTTAGATTTGTTCCAAAAAGAATCTCTATTCCTTCTCCAATATTAGTTGTTTTAGTCTCTTTTATTGAAGTATCATTTTTAATAGGTTCTGTCTTTGATACGATTGGTTTTGGTCCAACTTCTGCAATTATTTTATTTGATTTGGTTAGTTTTAAATCACATGTGCCATCTGGAATTAAATTCACCAATAAATTAGTTTTTTCAATTCCTGTTTCTGTTTTATGGAAGAGTTCAATTAAATCATCAATGGATTTTACTAAAAAATTATAACCATCTTCTTCTAATAATTCTGCAAGTAAATAATCGTCAGTTCGCTTTAGTTTACGTCTTACAGTAGCGTTTCCAAAGTGAATTAAGCCAAAAGTACCATAAGCTTCGTCTAAGGCTGTAGAAACATCAAAATTGTTATTTAATAGGTCAATTCTAAGTTCATCAAAAACATATTTCCAATTTTGATTTCCCCAGATTTTATACAACTTCATTTTCTCTGCATTAGTAATAGCTAATTTCGCAAAGAAATTTCGATAGAACTCTCCAAGGAAACCTTTTTTACTTAAGTGTTCTCGTAAAAGTGCTGCGGTTTTTCTGCCTTGTTCTATTCCTTTACTAACTAAATTAGATCCTCCAATCTTTAGCTCCATAGGATATAGGTGCATAAGAACTTTGTCTTCACATCGTTCAATACCTATCATTAACAAGTCATCACTAAAAGAGAATTCTTTAGAGTGTAAGTTCTTCGCTGAGAATAATCCATCGGACATCTTTAATCCAGCACTTCCTGAAATTCGTAGAATCTCTTCAAGAGAAACTGGAATCCAAACAATATTAGGATGATTCAAGAATGTCAATGATGACTTAATTCCAGAAAGTATACTAATCTTTTCCCTTGGAAATTGGTTGTCTTGTCGAATCAGTTTTAATAACCAATCCCCATTTATAGCATTAAAGAAGTTGATCACTTTTAATGTGTCTACTTTCTTGTTGTATTTTACTTTATTTTTAGCTAAAAAATCGCCAACAATATTAGCGTATTGAGATGTTTTACTAGAAACAGTTATAGCATCGTAACCACTTGAATTGTTATACTGGTCACTATAATGTATAATAACTAAATCATCTTTCTCTTTAAAGAAATCTAGATCAACTTTAGGATCAATATAGGTTACCCATTGGGATTGGGTGTATAAATTCTCTAACTGTTCTTTCACCTTAAAGTCAATCGTAGAACAAATCGCTTTATTCCTCTCAAAATTTTCTCCACTATGAGAAACATTCACTACAGCATTATATGAACATACTAGATTAGTTAAATCTGTTCTTTTGGTTGTCATATGAGCTGAACCGAATCCAGATCGATATGTATCTCCCATTGGAACGGAAGAAACATCTGACATTAAGCCATTCATAGAAAGACCCGATTTTATGTCATTAGTTTTATTGGTATTTCTTTTAATTTGATCTCGATCAAATTGATAGAAAGTAATGTGTGCATATTCATAAGGTTTTTTCTCTTTTGGAAGTGGCTTAGAATAAAACTTAACTTTATCTAAAAATGCGTTTAATAGGTCTTCTTTCTCAAAAATTCCTGCTTTCAATTTAACACCCATTCTACTCTCAACGTCTTCTACTTTATCATAATATGTTAACTCTTCGAATTTAGAAACAAGTGAGTCTGAACCGTAGATGTTGATGTCGATTGGTAATAAGTCTGATGGACGTTTAGAAGGGTGTTTATTTAGATAAGTTCTATAATACTCGAATATTCCCTGAACGACTTCTTTACAATCACCAAGATTAATAACATTTAAGATGATGGGAGAGTAGTTTGATTGAGAAAACAGAAAATCAAAGTTGTGTGTAAATCCTTCAATCTTTGAAGTAATTAATTTCGTTACAAAACTTTTTGGCACCGATTGTTCTGATTGCAAATACTCAGTATAATACGTCCATTCTGGTGAATCATTTGAATCAACGGGAGTATATACTTTACCGTCATTCTCTAGAAATGGAACAAGGTTTGTTGGGTTTAGTCTTTTAAGTATTGCATCGTATACTTCTTCATTACCCAATTGATCATTTAAATACAATTGATAAGCAATGTTTAAAGGGTGAAGGGGTGAGTATTTAATGAGTCCTTCATTGAATTGTTCTTTGACAACTCCAATCCAAACTAAATCTTTTTCTCCTCTTCTAAGAGGTCTATTCTCAGAGATTGCATCTAGTTCTTTCAAATACACTTTTACGTAGTTTTTAGCTAATGTTTTAACATCATCTTTTAAGAACACAAGACTAGGTAACGATTTTAAATCTGTATAATACTTTCTTAGACTGTTAAAAGCCATTTTCAATTCCTCACTCAATGATAATTCCTTATCTCTTAATTCCTTATCTGAAACTTCAGTCCAAGAAAAAGAGTCAGATTCAATTATCTGCTTTTCAAGTAATAGATTTTTTCTAAACTCACTTCTAACAGTACGCTCGTTATTTCTAAACTTAAGTTTTAAAACATCTTCTTCATATTTATAATTAAAGTTAGAAGAACTTTCCCTTTTTCTTTTCCAAACTTCAATTCCAACAATTGGTTTAGGGGCTTCAGATTCTTGTCTGATTGCTATGGGCACTATAGTATTATCAATAGTGATTAAAAAAGGAACAACATCTTCAGAAAAATCACCACCAAAGGTTATTTTAAATTCAGTTTCTTGATCAATTGTATAGTTATTATTAATTTGAAGTGCCTCTATAATTGTTGATCCAATTCCTTCATTAAAAATAAGCTCGTCTGCTTCTTCAAGCATTAATTGAGGAATACTCTTATTGCTTATTTGGAAATTAGTTTCGAAATTTTTCAGAAAAATCTCTTTTGTTGGTAGTTGAAGTATTTTAAACTTGAAGAGTTTTGATGTTAATGGATCTTTGTAGTTAATGATGCTGAAAGGCTCGTTTGTGTCTGCTTTCTCAACTATAACTTTAAGGCTATGTCCACCGGATGATACATTCAGTTTCTCCTTTCCTTTCTTAATATCTATACCTTCTGTTTTAGTTGGCTGATCAAATTTTAATTCGAGATTAAAAGGGTATTCCCCTTCAGGATTAAAAATGATTATACTGTTAGATCTTTTACCAGCCTCCCCATTGCTATCAGCTTTGCACCATACTTTTTTAAATGCATCTTCTCCAATGACATTTTGAAATACTGGAGCAACTCTATTTTCCTTGGCGTCTTTCCATTTTATTACTTCCGAATAATCATGAGAACCCCAATCCTTTTTCGTTAGATTTTGCTTCCCTGTTTCTGATACTAATCGTTCCAGTTCAGCCTCAGGATTTCCATGCAAGTGCATGTTCTCTAATCGACCAAATAGCTCAAAGTTTCCTTTTAGAGCTTTGGTGATGTTTTTTGCTTCTTCATATGTAGAGAGTTCTGTGTTTTTAAATAAACCTAAATTATTGTAATCAGTTGATTTTATTTTTTCGTTTACTAATGATTTAATAACTTGAGTATAATCAAAAATGGAATTATTATCCTCTACAACACTTGTTGTTTTTCGTTCTAATACCTCTTTTAAAATTATTTTTTCATACTTTTTAAATTTTGAGGCATCAATATCTTTAAGCAAAGTTTGTTTAAAACCCTTGTAATGTAAAGGCATTCCCTCTTTAATCAAACTACCGCTACCTCCAAGTAGACTATCAAGCTTACCACTAAAAAGAATTAAAATTGCTGTTCCTTCAAATTCATTCTTTTGATCAGCAACTTGATTTCTCAGCATTGTAAAATAATCCTCAGAAGCATTCTCACTTGAAGCTATCAGTACATTTGTTTCTCCTATTTTAAGAAAAAAGGTGTTATAATTAGAGCCATCTCCATCAGGGTGTTTATAACTAAAATGTCCAGAATCTGGCATAGCTTGTTGCAGTTCACTATATAAACCTTTAACATGATCATCATCTTCCAAGTAAAGATTGAATCGATCGCCATGAGCTATTTTTTGTTCCTGAAAATAATCGACAATTAAGGTCGATATATACTTATATAATTGATTTGACATATTGTGCATCCCCGCTATCACTTTTTTTCTCAAGTAAATTGATTCGTTCGAATAATTTGATGATTTCAGCTTTTGATTTTTCATCAAAAGTTAATCCTCTTTTGTTTAATCTTTCCCAGAGTTCATTCAATCTTATTTTCTCTTCATTACCAACACATAGTTTGGTTTGGAAAAGAAGAAGTTCTTGATTAAGAATTGTTGTTAATCCAAGTCTGCCTCTAGTTTTTGTGTAATTGTTTTTGCAAAATGAGATTAACCAATTCTCATACTTAGTTTTCGCTGTCTTTCTAGCTGAATTATCAAATTGATATTTGATTCTTCTGTAAAATGAAATAAGTTCTCTACTTAATTCATCTTGTAATTTACTTGGATTTCTATCAAAGTAAGATTCAATTTCCTTTTCACATTTAGTCCAACTTTCTCCAGTATTAAGTCCATCTATGTGATCCGTGTAAAACTGAGAAGTTTCTTTAATCTTCTCTATTAGTTTTTTTTGTTCTGCAGTTGGTAACTCAGTCCATTTTTGTTTAATATTATGATAATCACCAATCGAATCTCCATTGATTGTAATATAGTTTAGTAATTCAATAGTGTTTGCATGAGAAAATAAACCCTCTAACTTAAATTCTAATTTTTTCCAGCCATATTGATATGATAACCTTGATTCTGAAAGAGTTTCCCAATCCATTGAAAAATAAATAGGGTGAATTCCTTCACTTAAACCAAATGAACTTAAACGATGTGCTAGTTGAGTTAGGTAAAAGAAATAATAGTATTTAAATAAGTCTTCAATATGTTTTAAAAACGCTTCTTCGTTAGAAGCTAAAAATTTAAAATCTTCTAAAAACTGAACCTTTATCTCTTCAAATAAATTTGCATATCGCTTAGAAGAAGTGTTTGTTTTTTTATTTGCTAGTTCTGGTAAACAGTCAACAATCAACTGGTAGAATAAATTATCATTATTGCTCGAAGTTAATTCCTTACCATTTAAAGTTTCTGCATCTAAAAAGATATCGTAGAAAAAACGTGCAGTTTCATTCAGTTGAGGGTGATGAGTAATAAAATTCATATAAGGCAGGACCTGTTGATTGAATTTTATCAAACCAGAATCTTCTTCGAAGAATAAATTAATAACAATATCTTTAAATTCTTCTGTATTATCAGAGTTTACTTTATCGATTACTTCACTTAGAATATGGTTTCTAAGTTTTTTTTTAAAAGACGACTCTTTATCAGTAGTAAAAGATTTATCAAAAGCTTTATTGTTTGAAATACGAAAGCATTCTCCAACAATTCCTTGGAAAGATTGAAAGTCATGAGAACTATCTCTTAGAGCAGTCGTTACAAATGGCATTAATTTTATGGTATTCCCAGTGGGGTGCTTTCTTATCCATATTCCATCTTTCAAGTAAGTATCTTCAAGGCCTTTATCGCCTAAACGTAGTAATTCCACTTTCATCATAAGGCACGAAATTTATATTCACCAAAAGAATCTTTTATTAATTCATAATCGGCTGCTTTACCAATATTGACTTCGTCAATTTCAAGGTCAGCATCATGATTGTCTTGATTAATCAGTTTATTAATTAAACTTACAAAGGAGATGTAATTGTTATTGTCTTTTTTGTTTGGTCTGTATCCATTTAAAATTCGATTTAATATTTCGTAGAGGCCAAAATCAATATGTATTCGAATTGGGGTTTTTGAATTATCTAATTTAAAATCCAACGTAAATTCTTGAACAAACTTGGTAAGCAATTCATTTGTGCTTGGATTTATATTTTTTAAATCAGGTACAGCCTTGAAATCTTTAAAAACTCGGTACTTGGATTGATTTCTTCCTAGGTTAACAACTACTTTTTTCTTCTTTTTAGGATCACCATACCATCTTCTGGCTGATTCTTGAACTAAAGAATAAACTTCCTTTATGGCCGAAATTTGATTGTTATTAAAGTGATGTAAAGTGCTCATGTACTTTTCAAAGTATGGATCGCTCAAATGGGCAACTTCTTTTCTCATTCCAAAGAAATTAAGACGCATAAACAACTTTGTTAGCTCTTCATTTTTTAAAGTACCGCTATCTAGCTTTTCTTCTATTCCCTCAATTACATTTTTATTAATAAATTCAGAATAAAGTAAGCTTGGTTTTTCTGAATTAATTAAGTTAATTAGACTTGTGTCTAATCCATTATAACGATAAATACAAGGATCAAGCATTGAGATTTTTTCGAAAATTCCCGAAAGCTCTGGGTGTTCAAATATGTAATTTGGTATTAGATAAGAAAGGTAATTTGCCTCACTACATTTCTTTACGTGAGATTTATATAAATATAAGTTTTGCCAGTTCAAACCTACGGGAACAATAAGGTCAAAGAAGAAATTTAGTAAAGAACGAACAGAGACAATTTCTTTATTCTTAACAATTGCTTGAATAATGAGATTCATTACAGCCTCACGGTTTTCTTCTTTAATAAGGAACTCGTAATTATATCTTACAGGGCAGTCTTTTGACCAGTCTAGTTTTTTAAGCTCTTTATAAGCTTTATAGATAATGTTTTTATTTTTATCTAATACCAATCGATCCAACAATGTAGATATGATAAGAGATGTTGGACCTTTTGCTGTTAATGAATATATATGGTAATCTGTAAAGTTCACATGATGAAATGAACTTTTCTTATCATAATGATCATCATGAAGTATATCTGTATCTAATATCTTTTTCTCAGAAACGTATTCAAGTAACAACTTATATTCTGAGCCATGTTCTTCTAAAAACTTATTTAGTGTTCCTAAATTAATTGCTAATATTATTTTATTATTAGAAGTTTTAATATTTTCATCTCTAAACCCCTCGAGAACTTTATGCAAAGTGTCATTAGAACTATCTTTTGGATTATGGGATTCGGTTGCATCATTATGTATTGTGTACAAAGCCATTTCATCTGGAAGCTCTTTATTTAAGTATGATAAAATATGAGACTTACCATCTCCTACATTTCCGCAAACCATTAAAAGTTGAGCCTCAATACGCGAGGAACAGTGTTTAATTAGATCTCTCAGCTTAATCTCAACTTCACGATCTATATGAAGATATTCTCTAAATTCATCTAAATTATATGAAGTTCCTTGGATAACTGCATGTTTTGAAGATTCTCTAAGTTTTTGAAGTTCTTTTACTAATGGATGTGATATGTTATTATTCAAATATTTTTTTTTTCAATATAGTTAATTCATTTTAGAAACATTTATATTGTTTTATTTGTTTTTCAGTCTGTTTCTCTCCTTTCTAATAATTCTTCTATAAAGGCATCTGGGTTATTGAAATAGCTCTCATCTTCCCTTATTTTACTTTGTATAATTTCAAATCCTCCATTTGCGAATTCTTCAATAACATTTATAATTTCATTAGGATCTGTTAAGGATTTATAACCTTTTTTAGATTTCGATAATGCCAATAAAATTAATGCATCAGCAAGTTCACCCCCATTATTATTTATTACACTAAATTTAAAGGCATCTCCTTTTCCTCCAGAGCCTAAAGGAACTCTTTTGTTATTAATGAAACCTATAATAGCGGCCCAAGTATATCCCTCCCATAGTTGGGAAAAATATTTTCTATCAATATTTTTTTGTGATCCTTGGACTTCACAAAGCTTATCTAAAATCCCCTCCCGGTGAATAGTTTTATATTTTAGTCTTTTATCTGATAATTCGCTAACTAATGACATGTCTTTAATTTTTTTGTATTATAGTTGTTATTGTAGAATATGCTTCATTACGATTCATTTTTTCATTTCCTGTATTATTTTTAATTTTCAATAAAAATAAACTACTTATATATTTTTTTTGCTTAATTGCTTCTATTTCATCTTCAGAGATATCTTTAGTAATCACAATACTTTGTTTAAATGTTCCTGAAATAGATTCTAAATATGCAAAAGTGGCCTTATCGTCTAAATTTGATGTTGGTGCATCTGTTATAAAAGGATATGAAGTATCTTTATATTCATTAGTTAATTGAATAATAGCATTTATTATACACATTTTCATTAGTGTGTAGTGGCCGGTATTATAATTTTGTAGTTCTCTTCCGTCTTCATCAACATTAAGGACTCTAAAGGTTTCTCTGTCAATTTTAATTATACCATCTATAGTTTTGTTTACACTGGTAATTTCAGAGAAATTCATATTAGCTTCCGATTCAATTTGGCCAATTAGTTTATTGTATTCTTTTTGTTCTATTTGAGAAATATAATTTGCTAAGTATTTTGTGTATTTTGCTATTTCTTCTTCAACGACATTAACTTCAGTATTAACTCTTTGAATTTTAGATTGCTGATCCTCCAGTTTAGAAACTTGTATATCAAACTCCCTAAGTGATGCCTTATAAAATTCAATCTTTCTGTTTAAATTTCTAATGTCCTCATTCAAGGTTTTATACTCTCCATGTTTACTTCGGTGAGTTTGAGCACCTTTCGAAACGTCAATACCCCTTTTCGTGTATAATTTATCTATATCTTCATTTACTGCTAGTAATTTATCATTAAAAATCCCTCGTTCTTCATATAAGTTATTTAGCTTCTTTTTATGTTCAATAACTTTATTGAAAATGGAATCATAATTTCTACTTAAACTACCTAACTTAGATTTGAATGTTAGAACTTCCGTATTTATTTGTTCATTTTCAGGTGTTAAATATTCTGGTTTTATTTTCCTATTAAGTTTTCCTTTTATATTATCATAAGCTTCAGTACCTTTTTTTGCGGGTCTATCACAAATCATACATAATTCATTCTTTAGCATCTTATTTAAATACACGTCACCAGGCACGTCCAATGGGAGTTTATATTCTTTACTTATTAGAGATTGCCTATAATCTTCAAATTCAATTAATTTATCAGCTGCTGTTTGAAACAGTGCTTTTGTACCATAAAGCATCCATAAACTTGAGAATTTTTTTCTTTCCTCAATATCTAATCTTTCAATATCATTATTAATATTAATAAGGTCATTTTGAACTTCAATCTTTTCTTCACTCAATTTTGGAAATTCTGCTAAAGCAGATAAAGCAGATTCAACATCTTCCATTTGCTCTGTACGTCCTCCAAGTGTCAATAATTTCTTTTCTAGTAGGTTTTGATTATTTAGTGCGTCTTTGTTTTTGTTTTCAATTTGCAGCGATAGGTCATTGTATAGTTTTATATTTCCAGATAATTTTCCAACTTCTTTCCGAGCTGTATTTGATATTTTTTTATCTACTGTAGAGATAATATTATTCATTGTTTTATAAAGGGGTACATATGAAATGTAGTCAATAGCCTTTCTAATTGTACCTTTATTGTCAAAGTCAATTAGTTTATCTAATGCTTCACCCTGAAACCATATATAAGGGCTAATTTTAGATGGAAATAAATTTTCTATTACCTCCTTAGCTTCTTGTCCTTGCGCAATTTCATGATTAGAATTTTTTTGATTAACGTGTTCTACTGTTAAAGTAGGAGTAGAGATGGTCCAAGTATTTGAATCAAAACAATCATTCATGGTTCTTCGAGAAATTAAATACTCTCTCCTGATAGTGTACTCAATAGATTCTGAATTTCTCCCAGAATTCGTTTTGACAACTATTTCTACAGATGTTTCTATTAAATCATCAATATCATTTGAATCATATTTCGCTTTATCATTTACTAATGATATACCAAGATTCTTGGTTGAAACCCAATCTTTACCGGTAACAAATATTTTATCATTTAATACCCAGTAAAATGCATCAAATAATTTGGATTTACCAGATGCAATAGAACCCGTTATAATATTTAGACCTTCCGTGAAATTAATTGAATGTTTATCTCCATAGTAACATTGAAAATTTTTTAACTTAATTGATTTTATTACCATCTTGATATATTATATTTTGTTATATAAATCATTTTCTAAACTTCTTGCTGCGCTTGACTCTTGCGTATGAGAACTATCTACTTCCATTACATAATCAACCAACTTTTTTGAAATTTCCAGTAAAGTTGTTTTACTTAAGCTTGTATCACTAAAATTGTTAGTGGCTTGAGTTATACTTTCTAATAGCCTGTCATTAATCGTTTTAGTTTTCATAGTTTATCGTTTTCAATATTTTCATTAACTAGTTCAAAAATGTCTAAATTATACTGTTCTGCTACTTCTCGAATTTTATTATTTATAATCTCCATCATATTTTCACTTGAGTACAAAAAGTTTGCAACCCTTTTAAGCTCACCCTTAAATATGCGTACTTCCATATCCTTAAGTTCTGAGTCTTCCTCAATCATTAAATCAATTGATGGTACAACAACCATATCATAAATATTAGCGTACTCTTTACCTTCAAACTTTCTTAAGACTCTTCCTCTCCTTTGTATAAATTGTCTGGGATTACCCGTACTTGCACAAAATATGGCATTTTTAGTTATTGGAATATCTACTCCTTCATCTAAAGCCTTCATGGCTGTTAGAATTTCTAATTCACCGTTTTTAAATTGATTTAATATTTTATCTCTATTTTTAGTTTCTCCTAAGAATTGGTAAGTCTTATATCCAAAGCTATTTATAATTCTTGAATATTCATTAATTATTCTAACATCTTCTTCTTCAATTATCGAAGTACTATTTTCGCTATTATCTCGGTCATATCCTTCAGGGACATACACAAATGTGTATTTTAACGATTCATTTTTCAATTCAACTTCGTGGAAAATTTCTTTTAAACAGGTTTTTTTATTTCTAGCTTTGTGAACAATTCTTTTTCTTTCAATTAATAATTGAGTTGCGGAATCTCTAAACTTACCATTTGCAAAATCAAAAAATTTCAACAACTTCCTAGATATTTCTAAATATTGCTCCAGTTCATCATGATCTAAGTTTACGAAATAAGGGTAGTAATAATATGGCGTTAAAAAACCTTCATCAATGGCCTGTCGCATTGAAAATTTATATGTGTATAATGGCGGGAAAGAATTGAAAAATTCATAGAGCTTTACTGATCCTTCATCATCATATATTCTCTCGGGAGTTGCAGACAACCCTATGCGTCTTTTGATTCCTAGAGGTAAATTTTTCAAGGATGTGGCTGCGCCTAAGTTATGCGCTTCATCGGCAATTAAAGTTGTATTCTCAGATTTGATTTTTTTAATTAATTTTTGGCATTTTGGTTTATTAAACGTGGCATAAGTAGTAATAAAAACATAATTGTTGTTTTCTCCTATTCCGTACTCTTTATTAAATAATATTCTACTTAAATCTTGATCCCAATTCTTGTTTTTTGCAGATGTAATAATATTAGATAAATTAAATTTTTCAGCCTCCTGCTCCCATTGATCAACAAGCGTTCTAGTAGGAACAGTAATAATAACAGAATATTCTTTGCTTTTTTTGAATTCTTCAACGATACAATTTAGGGAAGTTAGAGTTTTTCCCGTGCCCGTTGCCATAGCAAATATGCCTTTGTAATTATTTTTAACCCAAGCGAGATAGGCCTCCTTTTGATAACCTCTTGGCTCATCATATGGGAATTTAGGAACGTTTGAAATTAATTTCAACTTTTTATTAAATCGCTCTTTTTTCTTTTTAATGATTTTTTTTACTTTCTCCCCAAAGTTTGAATTATCATTTCTTAAAGAGTCTTCTAATAAATCTTGTTTATTTTTATCGTTACCAATGTTATTGATAACAACTTCAATGTTTTCAGATGAAATATGATTGTAATCAGGGTGTTCACCCTTAAGAACTTGCTCAAATTTCTTTTTTTCAGAATCCACTCTCTCTTTAAAGACCTCATTTACCCATGGAACATTTACTTCGAAACTTTCAGAATTTTTTGTGAGGGCAGATAATGTGAAATTTATACTACCATCAGTCGAAATATAATCAACTCCATCGAATAGAATCATTTTTTTACAGTGAGCTAAATCTACATTATTGAATTTAACAGGTTGTATAATTAGCCTATTTTGCTTTTGAAGATACTTTAAGCAATCGAAAAAATGTTGACCATAATCTCTCAATTCAAATTCCAGTTTTTCAAGATCCTGAAAAATATCAATTATTTTATCCTCATCAGAAATAGTTGACTTGTCGATTAAATTCTCTTTATCTTTAAGGCTAAAAACATGGTTTGTTATGATTCTCATTTCACCACCATTTATTACAAATTCAGCAATACTGCTTGATAATACCTTGATGGCATTTGAGCTAAAATAACCTAGAAATAGATCAATTTTTTTAGCAATTGAAAAGGTGTTATTATAAAATTCTAATGGAATGTGTTCAGAATCAGAACTGTATTTATATGTTGGAGGAAAGTTTAAATCTTTAAATAAACTTGGAGGTTTCATTTTTTTTCTAAATCTAGCTTGGTAAATATAATTAAATTTTATTAAATAACAAATCCAAATACAAGTCTATATATTTAAAGTAACTCAATTCCCAAGTGTAAAAATAATATAAATAAATAATTTAATTATGCGGGATTCCGCAATTAAAAGTGCGGAATCCCGTAAAATAAAACACTTAGTTATATGCCTAATAATTATAAATAAGTATTACTTTTGCTTCGTATTTCGAATTCAATATGAATACCAACCGAGTGAAGACACCACGGTGGTAAAACAATGCGGACGTAAGGTCAAAAATAAACTAATCTCGAAATACAAATAAAAACTATTTGTATGAAACACTTAATTTTACACATTCCACACGCTTCTGAAAACATTCCTTTTAAGAAAGGCTTTGTTATAGATGACACAAAAATTAAAGAAGAAATTCTAAAACTTACCGATTGGTTCACTGATGACCTATTTTATTCCAAAGAAGATACGCAAATCATTGCTCCGTTTTCTAGAGTATTTTGCGATGTAGAGCGTTTTTCAGATGATAGTCAAGAAGAAATGTTTAAGCTTGGTATGGGGGTTTTGTACACAAGATGTGATGATAATACCTTGTCTAGAATCGTAACTACAGATTTAAGAAAAGAAATTTTAGATAAGTACTACTGGCCGCATCATCAAGGCTTCGATAGAGCTGTGTTAAAACAATTAAAAGAGCAAGATGACTGTTTGATAATTGATTGCCATTCGTTCCCTAAAACACCTATATATAAAGGTTTAGATCAGCGTGGAAATAGGCCGGACTTTAATATTGGAACCGATAAGTTCCACACACCTTTGGATTTAATTAAAAAGTCAGAAGATTACTTTAAGTGTCTTGGTTATACAGTAGGTGTTGACTGGCCTTATAGTGGTTCTATTGTACCTATGGAATATTATCAAAAAGACAAACGAGTTAAGTCAATTATGCTAGAAGTAAATAGAGCACTTTACTTGGAAGGTGACACTAACAATAAATCTAGTGATTATAATAAAACTAAAGAGGTCGTTCAAGGGTTTCTAGCTTTTTTAAGAAATAACTCATAAGTTAATAATTAAAATAGGAATGAGTAGTATTTGGGTTTCTATGTTATATATTTAATAAAGAATTCATATTTAGGCACACTTTTAGGAGCACCTTTTTTTCTACTTCCCCCAAAGGGGCTGAGGCGCTAAGAACAGTGTCACTGGTTCGAGTCCAGTTCCCGCTACTAATAAACTCCTTGAGAAATCAAGGAGTTTTTGTTTGGAATCAAGTGATGCGTGCATCTTCTTGAGAACAAAATAAAAA
>Ga0308004_10000397_pt1 | contig 20910 bp, 10 predicted proteins | sample Neamet38_FD_203156 | JGI IMG/M metagenome (GOLD analysis project Ga0308004, IMG submission 203156) | Marine microbial communities from water near the shore, Antarctic Ocean - #38 | ecosystem: Environmental > Aquatic > Marine > Unclassified | place: Southern Ocean | collected 2014-06-06 | reverse complement strand
GAAACGAGTATAGTTTAAGTTCTTATTTTAAAGATTTAAACGAGGCTATTTTTAAAGCTGATAAAAATAAATCGGTTAATAGCTTCCGTCAGAATTTACAGGTAGCCTATATAAACAAGCTCATCCGTGTGGCTAAGGATAATGGTACGAGCACCCAAATTAGAGCTCAGGTTTACAGTACTTTAACTGCGAACCTCAAGGTTGCGAAAAACTCGAATTCAACAGAAGAAAGCACGAATATTCACAGAGAATACATTGCTAGAATAATTGAGATACATTTCGAAAATTAGGTTCAAACTACGAGACTATGATATTTCTTCTGGAATAGAAATTAAGGCTCCATTTGAATAAGTACCTGCTTTATTAGCAGAAAATAAGTAAAAAAAAAGAGCCTCATTTGAGGCTCTTTTTTTGTCTAGTTCCTTGTAAAGGTAAGCTGTATTCCATCTGACCATGGGTTCTGATCTATGATTAGTTCAGTTTCATTTACCATTAAGTTATAGCTATCCTCATTTATTATTATTGTACTGTCGTTTGCTGTGTAATTGAAGCTCCCATTGTTAACTGAGCTGTATGGGATGTTAGAATTAAGTTCAAGTGTATCTTCAAAAGAGACACTTAGTTGGTTGTTGTCGAATGTCCAGACTAACTCATTCATTTCAAATGTCTGATAACCTCCCCAGCCGAGCATTGCATCGGTCATACTCCAGCACCCTTCAACAGTATCTTCAGTCATTATAGTACAAGTAGGTTCGTCCTCTTCGCAAGAGCTGAAAGTAATACTTAATAGTATAGCGGATAAATAAAGTAGCTTTTTCATAAGGTGTTTCTCTAATTGATTTGTGGTTTGTTGTACAATAATTACACCTAAAAATAAATCAAAAAAAAGAAGCCCTTTTGGGCTTCCTAATATTTCGTTTATAGATTTAATTAATCAAAACAATAAGTATTCGCATCAATTAGGTTTTTAGCAATTGCTCTACGGTGTTCTTTTAGGTTTGTAGGCTGTACTTTAGTAAAGCGTTTCAATCCCATTAATAACATCTTTTGTTCATCGCCTTCAAGAATTGCATAAAGAGCTTCTTTCCCATTTTTGCTTACTTCTTCTACGGCAGTATGCATAAAGCTAATGCAAATAGAAACCTTGTCTTCGTGTGCTGCTCTTCCATCTTTAGCAATTAGCTTCTCTGTTTTCAAAAGAGTAGATTCTAACATATAGGTTTGAATAATCATATCCGATATATTCATCATTACCTCTTGTTCTAAAGCTAGTTTATCGCCTAGCTTTTGTGCTGCAGTACCCGCAATCATCAGAATAGATTTCTTAAGGTTCTTTAAGACCTTTTTTTCTTCAGCAAACAATTCTGTAGAAGGAGCGTCAAAAGAAGGAATACTCATCAGTTCTTTAGCTACTGCTTTTGCAGGACCGAAAAGATCAATTTCCCCAGTCATTCCTTTTTTAAGAATCATTTTTACAAGAAGTAAACGATTAATCTCGTTTGTACCTTCGTAAATACGAGAAATACGTGCATCTCTATAACAAGCTTCTACTTCAGATTCTGCAGAGAATCCCATTCCACCGTAAACTTGTACGGCTTCATCAGATACGTATTGTACCACCTCAGAACCAAATACTTTAAGAATTGCACATTCGATAGAATATTCTTCAACTCCTTTCAGTTTTGCTTCTTGTGGACTTAAACCTTCTGCTTCTAAACGTGCAATATGGTCTTCAATATTTTGTCCAGCTCTATAGTTTCCTGCATCCGCAACATAAGTCTTGATTGCCATTTCGGCAAGCTTAAACTGTATAGCTCCAAAAGAGGCGATAGGTGTTTTAAACTGTTTGCGTTCGTTTGCATAATTAACGGCATAGTTAATTATCTTTTTAGAAGCACCAGTTGTGGCAACACTTAACTTTATACGACCTACATTCAAAGCGTTCATAGCGATTTTAAATCCTTCGCCTCGTTCTCCTAACATAGCCGATTTAGGTACTCTTACATTGTTGTAAAATACTTGGCGGGTAGAGGAAGAACGAATTCCTAATTTGGCTTCTTCAGGATTTAATGTCACTCCTTCAACTTGGTCTTTTTCGAATACAAAACCAGTAATATTTTTATCGTCTCCTATACGAGCAAACACAATAAATACATGTGCAAATCCCGCATTAGAAATCCATATTTTTTGTCCGGTTATTTCGTAGTGTTCACCGTCTTCTGATAAAACAGCTTTTGTTTTTCCTGAATTCGCATCCGAACCAGCATCGGGTTCTGTAAGGTTGTAACATGCAATCCATTCTCCCGAAGCTAATTTGGGTAAATAGTGCATTTTTTGTTCTTCGCTACCGTATAATAAAATTGGCAATGTTCCAATTCCAGTATGTGCCCCAAAAGCAGTTGCAATAGATCCTGTTAAGCTAGAGATTTCCTCACAAATTAACATTCCTGTGTTAAAGCCCATTCCAAGACCTTCGTATTTTTCAGGTACGTTAACACCTAATAATCCCAATTCTCCAGCTTGCTTCATCAGCTTTTCTACCAAAGCGTAATCCTTCTCTTCAAAACGCATTAAGTTCGGACGAATTTCACGTTCAACAAAATCATGCGTTGCTTCGAGCATCATCTTTTGGTCTTCACCAAATTCTTCTCTGATGAATACTTCTTTTGCTTCTATATCTTTTACGAGGAATTCCCCGCCTTTTAAATAGGTCATTGTATTTCTTTTATAGATTTTTTTTAGCTGTTAACTCTGGGTCTTCAGCGATCAGTTTTCTTTTACAAACTGCTTTTCTATTTTAAAAACTCATAAACTCCTGCTGCACCTTGTCCAGTACCTACACACATGGTAACCATACCATAACGTTGGTCTCTTCTGCGCATTTCGTTAAATAGTTGTACAGATAATTTTGCGCCAGTACATCCTAAAGGATGTCCAAGAGCAATAGCTCCACCATTTACATTTACGATTTCCGGATTCAAGTCTAATTCTTTCATTACAGCTACCGATTGAGATGCAAAAGCTTCATTCAATTCAAATTGCTGTATATCTTTTAGTTTTATTCCGGCTTGTTCGCATGCTTTAGGAGCTGCATAAAGTGGCCCCATTCCCATTACACTCGGTTCTAAACCAGCAACGTGATAGCTTAATAATTGAGCTACAGGTTCTAGGTTTAATTCTTTTACCATTTTTTCGGACATCACCATAACAAAGGCAGCTCCATCAGAAGTTTGCGATGAATTCCCTGCAGTTACAGATCCACCAGCGGCAAATACAGGACGCAGTCTAGCTAGTGCCGAAATATTTGTTCCTCTACGAGGTCCCTCATCGGTGTCTACTGTAAACTTGCGAACTTGTCTTTTTTCGTCTTGATCTAAAAATATTTCTTCTACTTCAATAGGTACTATGTCTTCTTTAAAAAGACCTGTATCTATTGCATGTAATGCTTTGTTGTGTGAGTTGAAAGCAAATTCATCTTGCTCCTCTCGTGTAACTTTATATCTACGAGCTACTTCTTCTGCTGTGTTTCCCATACCCCAATACCAACTCGGGTTTGTTGCAGATACGTCTGCATTAGGAACTACTCTCCAACCACCAAATGGTATAGGCGACATAGTTTCTACCCCACCAGCAATAATACACTCTGCCATACCTGCATTAATTTTTGCAGTTGCCAAAGCAATACTCTCAAGACCAGAAGAACAATAACGATTTACAGTCATTCCCGGAACTTTGTCTGTGTTTAATCCCATTAGCGAAATCATTCTACCAATGTTTAATCCTTGTTCTGCTTCTGGAGTCGCATTTCCAACGATCACATCATCTATTCGGTTCACATCTAATTCTGGAATCGCTTCCACCAAGTGTTTTACTGTGGCAGCAGCTAAATCATCGGGACGTGTAAAGCGGAAAATGCCTCTAGGTGCTTTTCCTACTGCGGTTCTAAATCCTTTTACTATATATGCTTTCATCTTTGGAGTCTTAGTTGCGTAATGGTTTACCTTTTTTAAGCATGTGCTCAATACGTTCTAGAGTTTTACGTTCTCCAGTAAGCGACAAAAAGGCTTCTCTTTCTAAATCTAGTAAGTACTGTTCGCTAACTAAAGTAGGCGAGGAGAGGTCTCCACCAGCAATAACATAACCTAGTTTTTCAGACATTAGTTTTTCGTGTTCTGTAATAAATCCTGAATGGTGCATAGAATCTGCTCCCACTAAGAAAGATCCTAGAATTTGTTTCCCTAAAACCTTAATCTTCTTCTCGTTCGATGGGGCTCTATAACCTTGGTCTGCCATTCCTATAACTGAAGCTTTCGCATCTGCTATCAAACGTTTTTTATTCATTGAAATAGCATCTATTCCAGGTCTTAATAAGTTTAAGTCCATAGCCTCGTGCGCCGAAGTAGAAACTTTAGCCATTCCTATATTGAGGTATAATTCTCTAACTAGCGGATTTTCTATATCTCCTTTATTAAAAGCTTCGGAAGCCCGCATAGCCATTTCTTTAGAACCACCTCCACCAGGGATTAGTCCAACACCCATTTCTACTAAGCCCATATAGGTCTCTGCAGCAGCTTGAGTTTTATCGGCATGCATGGCAATTTCGCAACCACCACCAAGCGTCATTCCTTGTGTAGCAACTACTACTGGTGTATTGGAATAGCGTATTTTTTGTGTGGTTTGTTGGAAAGCTCTAACAGCAAAATCCAATTCATCGTAGTCTTGTTCTATCGCCAGCATAAAAATCATGGCAAGGTTTGCGCCTACAGAGAAGTTTGCAGCTTGATTGGCTATAACCAATCCTCTATAATTTTCTTCAGTAAGGTCTATTGCATGTTGAATAGCTTGTAAAGTATCGCCACCAACGGAGTTCATTTTAGAATGGAATTCTAAGTTTACTACATCGTCGCCTAAGTCTATTAAAGAAGCAACTTCACTTTTCCAAATGGTGTTTTCTTTTTTGAGAACGTAAAGGTTTACTAAACCATCTTGGTTTTCTAATGCGATGTATTTTTTCTGCTCTAAGTCGAAATAATATTCTAGGCTACCTTCAATTTTATAGAAGGAAGAATTTCCAGAAGCGATCATTTCCGAAACCCATGGAGCTATGTTTTTCCCTAAACCTTTCGCTATATCTAATCCCGCTTGTACTCCTATGGCATCCCAAATTTCAAAAGGACCTAATTCCCAGCCAAAACCAGCTTTCATCGCTTGGTCTATACGGTAAGTTTCATCAGATATTTCAGGTATTCTATGCGATACATAAGCGAAAATATCACTAAACATTTCTCTGTAGAAATCTCCAGCTTCTCCTTTACTATTGTATAAATATGTAATTCTTTTTCTTAAGTCTTCAATTTCTTTAGCAGTACTTAAAGCCGGAAACTGAACACGTTCCTGTGCTTTGTACTCTAAGCTGTTTAAGTCTAAAGATAAAATGGCTTTTTTCCCATTTTCATCTTTGGTCTTTTTATAAAACCCTTGTTTTGTTTTATCGCCTAACCATTTATTATCGAACAGAGTTTGTACGTAAGCTGGTAGTTTAAAATCTTCTCTAGACTCATCTTCTGTACAGTTTTCGTATAAGCCATTGGCTACATGTACAAGTGTGTCTAGCCCTACTACATCACAAGTTCTAAAAGTTGCCGACTTAGGTCTACCAATTATAGGTCCTGTTAATTTGTCGATTGCCTCTACAGAAAGTCCTTTCTTTTCTACGAGGTGAAATAGTGATAAAATACCTGCTACACCTACACGATTAGCAATAAATGCAGGAGTGTCTTTACATAAAACAGTTGTTTTACCTAGATGACGATCTCCAAAATCCATCATTAAATCAACAATTTCTTGTTGTGTATGTGGAGTAGGAATAATTTCTAAAAGCTCCAAATAGCGAGGAGGGTTAAAGAAATGCGTTCCTAAAAAGTGTGCTTTAAAATCATCAGAACGTTCTTCGAGCATTTGATGAATTGGAATACCAGAAGTATTACTAGAAACTATAGAGCCAGCTTTACGGTATTTTTCTACTTTCTCAAAGACTTGTTTCTTAATATCTAAACGCTCAACAACTACTTCAATAATCCAATCTGCATCGCCAATTTTTTCGAAGTCATCGGTAAGGTTACCAGTACTTACTCTATTAATAAAGTCCTTTTTGTATAAAGAAGCAGGCTTAGATTTTAAGGTCGCTTTGAGTGCATCGTTTACAATGCGGTTTTTTACTTTTGGATGGTCTAGCGCCAATCCGGCTTTTTCTTCGGCTGCGTTTAACGAAAAGGGCGCTATGTCTAATAGTAATACATTGAGTCCTACGTTTGCCATGTGACATGCAATTCTAGAGCCCATTATTCCGGAACCTATTACTGCAACACTTTTTAGTGTTCTGTTACTTTTCATTTTTTAATTCTTCAATAGATTTGTCTACAGCATTCATTACCTTATAAAAGGTCTCAAGCTCTTCGTCTGTAATTTTTTCGAATACGCGTTCGTTAAATGTTTTTACATTTTCTGAAGCTATTTTTCTGTACTCCATTCCTTTCTTAGTAAGAAACAAGTGTACTTTCCTTTTGTCTATAGGATCTGTTTTCTTTTTGATAAATCCACGATCTAACATACCTTTTAAAGTTCGTGTCAAACTCCTCGATTCCATTCCCATTTTGGGTCCCAGTTGAGTAGAAAGTGTGCCTTCTTTTTCTATGTTAAGTATAGCAAAAGCGGTAGAAGTAGTAGCGCTGTGGTTTTTAGCCCTGTCGTTATACAATCTAGAAATACTGTGCCATGCCCAGCGAATCCTAAAATCTATAATGTGTTTCTTGTCTAGCATATTGAGAATTTGAACTTCAAAATTACAAAAAAAAAGGTATGCAAGCCTAATAATGTGAAAAACATTTGGCGTGCATACCTTTTTGTTGTTGTGAATTGTAAAGCAAAAAAAAACGCCCTGAGGCGTTTTTTTTAATTGTAAATCTGTTTGTATTCTTTCTGATACTTAGCCAGAACAGGTTTCCGTTTTAGTTTGAGTGTAGCGGTAAGTTCACCGCCTTCAATTGTCCAAGGTTGTTTCATAACAACTACCTTCTTTACTTGTTCGAAAGGTGCAAATTGTTCGTTGTAATGGGCTATTTCAGCATCGAATTTTTTAAGAACTTCAGGATGAGAAGCCATTTCTGAATTTGTAGTATAGACAATGTCGTGAAGTTTACACCATACTTTTAGTGCTTCAAATTCGGGTACTATAAATGCACCTGGCATTTTTTCTCCTTCACCTAAAACCATTATCTGTTCTATAATACGAGATTCTTTGTATTTGTTTTCCATTACTTGAGGTGCTATATATTTACCACCCGAAGTTTTGAATATTTCTTTTTTTCGATCTGTAATTTTCAAATACACACCATCTACCATTTTACCAATATCTCCAGTAGAAAACCAACCGTCTTGGTCTATAACCTCTGCAGTTAATTCGGGTTTGTTATAGTAACCCATCATTACATTGGGACCTTTACACAGAATCTCTCCATCGTCTCCAAACTTAACCTCAACACCCGTCATCACTTTACCAACAGTTCCGTACGCTTTCCCTCCTAATTCTGTTGTGTTAACAGAAATTACTGGTGAGGTTTCCGATAAGCCATATCCTTCGTAAATAGGCATTTGTGCAGCTGTAAATACTCTTGCTAATCGTGGCTGTAATGCGGCAGCACCAGAAACGATGTATTTAATATTTCCACCAACAGCTTCTCTCCACTTAGTAAAGATTAGTTTATTGGCGATTTTTAATTGAAATTCATAAAACCAACCGTTTTTACCATCTAATTCGTGACTTAAGCCCAAGTTAAGTGCCCAAAAGAAAAGCCCCTTTTTTAGACCGGTTAGATCCGATCCTTTGGCTACAATTTTATCGTATACCTTTTCTAGTAATCTAGGAACGGTAGGCATAATTGTAGGATTAACTTCTTTTAAGTTCTCACCTAATAGCTCTATACTTTCTGCATAGTAAATAGAGGTACCTTTAAATAGGTAGTAATATTCTATTACTCTTTCGAATACATGACAAAGAGGTAAGAAACTTATAGCTCTATCTGTTTCATCAAAAGGAATAGCATTTTTAAGACCAACTAATTGAGAGTATAAATTATCGTGCGATAACATAACTCCTTTAGGGTTTCCTGTTGTTCCTGAAGTGTAAATTAGCGTGAATAAATCAGATGATTTTACTTCTAACTGATTTGCTTTCATTTTTGAAGCTTGAGGATTTGCCATCCCTTCTTCAATAATTTCATGCCAATCTTTAGCACCTTCGATCTCATCAAAAGCATAAATAGCTTCTAAACTTTCTACCTTGTCGATAAGCATTTTTACTTTATGGAAGATCTCTTCGGATCCAACTAAAAGAATTCTAGCTCCCGAATCGTTTAAGATATACTCGTAATCTGCTGTGGTAATGTTTGGGTAAATAGGCACATTAATAGCCCCTATTTTATTGATTCCCATATCTGCCAAGTTCCATTCTGGTCTGTTTGGAGATACAATGGCAACCTTGTCGCCCCTTTCAATGCCGAGGTTTAATAGTCCGTAGCCTACAGAATCCGTAATGTTTACGTATTCTTCGGCTGAGTATGTGCGCCAAACGCCATCTTCTTTTCCTGCTAATACATCAGATTTATTAAATTTCTGACGTGTGTATTCAGCAAGTTCAAATATACGGGTGGGTTTTAAGTCCATAGTAGAATTAGATTGGTTGGGAATATTGATTCCAAATCTACTAAAAATCTATTCATAATCAATTGTTGTTTTGCTATTGCATTTTTTTTTGCACTCACAGATTGAAAACTTACATTTGAAGAAATTAATTAGATGGCTGCAAATCCTCATATGCTCGATACCCCTATAGAATTCCTTAAAGGAGTTGGGCCTATGCGTGCTGAAGTTTTGCAAAAAGAATTGCATGTTTTCCGTTACCGCGATTTGTTAGAGCTCTATCCTTTTAGATATATAGATAAAACACGTTTTCATACAATAGAAGAACTTCGAGCAGATTTAGCTGATGTACAGATTGTAGGGAAAATAATTCGTGTTAAAGAAGAAGGGATAGGTAGAAAAAAGCGTTTAAAAGCTACTTTTCAAGATGCCTCAAATACTATGGACTTGGTTTGGTTTAAAGGAGTCTCATGGGTTAAGAAAAGTATTAATATTGGAGAAGAGATTGTCGTTTTTGGAAAACCGACCTTGTATAATTCTACTTTTAGTATTTCTCATCCTGAAATTGAGTCCTTAGAATCACACAAGAAATCACTTACGACTGCTATGCAAGGTATTTATGCTTCTACCGAGAAATTAGGTTTGAAGTCTTTGCATTCTAAAGGGATTTCAAAATTGATTCACGAGCTTTTAGGTCAGGTACTTTCTTTTATTCCAGAAACATTATCAGTAGAAATTAGAAAAGAATACAAGTTAATTTCTAAAAGAGAGGCGCTACTAAATGTTCATTTCCCAAAGTCAGAAACTCTATTAGCTCAAGCACATAGAAGATTGAAATTCGAAGAGTTTTTTTACCTTCAATTGGCAATGATGAAGTTAAAGCAACATAAAAAGGAAACCTATTTGTCGTATCCTTTCACCAAAGTTGGCCATTACTTTAATACATTTTATACAGAACAATTACCCTTTGAGTTAACTGGAGCTCAAAAACGAGTTTTAAAAGAAATCCGTTTAGATGTTGCTACAGGTAAACAAATGAATCGTTTGGTTCAGGGTGATGTAGGTTCCGGGAAAACTATTGTGGCTTTAATGGCTATGTTAATTGCAAAAGACAACGGCTTTCAGGCTTGCCTAATGGCACCAACAGAAATCTTAGCTAGTCAGCATTTTCAGGGGCTAAAGGATATGGTGGAAGCTGTGGGTATGAAAATGGCATTGCTTACAGGTTCTACAAAAGTAGCCAGAAGAAGAGAGATTCACAGCCAATTAGAGTCTGGAGAATTGGATATTTTAGTAGGTACACATGCTCTTTTAGAGGATAAGGTGATGTATCAAAATTTGGGCTTAGCTGTAATAGATGAGCAACATCGTTTTGGGGTTTCTCAACGTTCTAAAATGTGGAAGAAAAACACGAGACCTCCACATGTGCTGGTTATGACTGCTACTCCTATACCCCGAACACTAGCAATGGCAGTTTATGGTGATTTAGATATATCTCTAATCGATGAGCTTCCGCCTGGAAGGAAACCAATTACTACTTTTCATAAAACGGATAAACATCGATTGTCGATGTTTCACTTTTTAAAGTCTGAAATTGAGAAAGGCAGACAGGTGTATATTGTTTACCCTTTAATAGAGGATAGTAAAACCTTAGATTACAAAGATTTAATTGATGGTTACGAGAGTATAAGTCGTCACTTTCCGAAACCTCAGTTTCAAGTTTCTGTTGTTCATGGTCGTATGAAGGCCGAAGATAAAGAAGCAGAAATGGCTCGTTTTGTAAAAGGCGAAACGCATATTATGGTAGCTACTACGGTAATTGAAGTAGGTGTAAACGTACCCAATGCTTCTGTAATGGTTGTAGAAAGTGCTGAGCGTTTTGGTTTATCACAATTACATCAGCTCAGAGGTAGAGTGGGTAGGGGTGCTGAGCAGTCGTTTTGTATCTTAATGAGCGGCGATAAATTAAGTGCGGATGCTAAAACCAGGCTAAAAACAATGGTGCAAACGCAAAATGGTTTTGAAATTGCAGATGTGGATTTAAAGTTAAGAGGCCCCGGTGATATTATGGGAACTCGTCAGAGTGGCTTACTAAATTTAAAGCTAGCCGATATAAGTAAGGATTCAAAAATATTGCAATACGCTCGTCAGATCGTAATAGAGGTTTTAGAGGGCGATCCTGAATTAAGTAGTGATGGGAATCGACCTATTTACAAAGAATATATGCGTGCACATCACACAAAAATGCAATGGAGTACTATTAGTTAAATCCTTCATAATTTTAAGTATAGCAATTTTAAAATAATTAATTTGATCGATTATTTATGCTTTAAGTTCTCCAAAAATAATAGTCTTATTTATTGATTTTAAGTTTGTTGAATTGTTAAATCATCAAATAGTTAAATCATCATATTTCTCTTTCCACAACTGGTTTTTACTTCAATGATTTTTGCCCTGAGACTTTGGTTTATAAGAGCAAGCAAACCCTTTCAATTTTGTATGTTTGTGAGTTAATAAGAAAAAGGCGCTATGATAAAGGTTAGAAAACAGGAAGCCCTAGATTTTCACTCTGAAGGAAGACCTGGGAAAATAGAAGTAGTACCTACAAAAAGTACTAATTCACAAAGAGATTTATCACTAGCATACTCGCCAGGTGTGGCTGAGCCTTGCTTAAAGATTGCCGAAAATAAAGAAGACGTTTATAAGTACACAGCTAAAGGTAATTTGGTTGCAGTAATCTCTAACGGTACTGCCGTTTTAGGTTTGGGTGATATTGGCCCTGAAGCTTCTAAACCAGTGATGGAAGGGAAGGGTTTATTGTTTAAAATTTATGCAGATATCGACGTGTTCGATATCGAAATGGATGTAAATGATGTAGACTCTTTTGTGAAAACCGTAAAAGCGATAGCCCCTACTTTTGGAGGGATTAATCTGGAGGATATAAAAGCACCCGAATGTTTTGAAATTGAACGTCGTTTAAAGGAGGAATTAAATATTCCTGTAATGCACGATGATCAGCATGGTACAGCCATTATTTCTGCAGCAGCTTTATTAAATGCTTTGGAGATTGTAGAGAAAGATATTTCAGAGGTTAAGATTGTGGTAAACGGTGCTGGTGCAGCGGCCATTTCATGTACAAGACTTTATGTTTCTCTAGGTGCTCGTTTAGAAAATATCGTTATGTGCGATAGTAAAGGAGTTATCCGTTCGGATAGAGAAAATTTAATTGGACATAAATTAGAATTTGCATCTTCTAGAGATTTAACCTCACTTGAAGATGCCATGATAGATGCTGATGTTTTTGTTGGCTTATCCAAAGGGAATGTTGTGAGTCCAGCAATGGTGAAGTCCATGGGTGCACAACCTATAGTGTTTGCTATGGCGAACCCAAGTCCCGAAATTTCGTATGCTAAAGCAATGGCTTCACGTAAAGATATCATCTTTGCTACCGGCCGTTCCGATTACCCTAACCAAGTAAACAATGTTTTAGGTTTCCCTTATATTTTTAGAGGTGCCTTAGATGTTAGAGCTACAAAAATTAATGAGGAAATGAAAATCGCTGCTGTAAAAGCGATTGCAGACCTTACTAAAGAATTGGTTCCTGAAGAGGTGAATATTACCTATGGGGAAACCAATATTACTTTTGGACCCGATTATATTATTCCAAAACCAAACGATCCACGTTTAATTTCATGTGTGGCACCTGCAGTAGCTAAAGCAGCTATAGATTCTGGTGTAGCCACAGGAACCATTAAGGATTGGGACGCGTATAGAGTATCGCTTAATAAACGTGTTGGACGCGATAATAAATTATTGCGCAACGTTACCACTCGCGCCAAGTTAAATCCTAAACGTGTGGTATTTGCCGAGGCAGATCACTATAACATATTAAAGGCTGCTCAAATCATTAAAGATGATGGTATTGGAGACCCTATTTTATTAGGTAGAATTGATAAGATTGAAGCTTTAATAGCCGAGCATGGTTTCGATTTCGAAGGTGTGAGTATTATTGATCCTAAGGCAGATGAAATGCAAGATAAACTGAACCATTTTGGGGATGTTTTATGGGAGAAGAGAAGACGAGATGGCTATACGCAATACGAAGCTAGAAAAATTATGCGAGAGCGTAATTATTTTGGTTCTATGATGGTTGAGTTGGGAGAAGCGGATGCAATGATTTCTGGGTTTTCTAGAAATTATCCTGAAACAATTAGGCCTGCATTACAAATTGTAGGAACCGAAAAAGGCGTAAAGCGTGTTGCTGGGTTGTATGTGATTATGACTGCTAAAGGACCTGTTTTTATAGCTGATACTACGATTAATGTAAATCCTAATGCAGAGCAATTAGCTGATATTGCTGAGCTAACTGCAGATTCAGTACTCCGTATGGGGATAAAGCCTACTATGGCAATGTTGTCGTATTCTAATTTTGGATCTACCAAAGATGTAAACTCTACTAAGGTAAGAGAAGCTGTTAGCATTTTACGTAAACGCCGTCCAGATTTAACTGTAGATGGAGAGGTGCAAGCAAATTTTGCCATGAATAAAGAGGCTTTTGCAGAGAAATTCCCTTTCTCAGATTTAGCTAATAAACAAGTAAATGTACTCATATTCCCAAATCTAGAATCGGGGAATATTGCTTATAAGTTAATGCAAGAATTGGCTGGTTTCGAAACGATAGGACCTATTTTAATAGGGCTTAAAAAAACCATTCATATTTTGCAATTAGGAGCTAGTGTAAAAGAAATTGTGAATATGACCACCTTGGCTGTAGCCGATGCTCATAATAAATTAAGTAAAGGATGATAACTCATATAAACGGAAAATTAATAGAGCTGAATCCTGCTTATGCAGTTGTAGAGTGTAATGGAGTGGGGTATTTGTTAAATATATCGCTTAATACCTACTCAAAGCTTGGAGATTCGGAGTCGTGTAAGCTATTTACCCACCTTGCTGTAAAGGAAGACTCTCATACTCTTTATGGTTTTTTTGATGCTTTAGAACGCAAGATTTTCAGAATGCTTATTTCTGTATCTGGTGTAGGTGCTTCAACAGCTCGGGTAATATTATCTTCTATGGAGTCTGTAGAAATACGAGACGCTATTGTAAATGAAGATGTCGCACTTATAAAATCGGTTAAAGGAATTGGTATAAAAACGGCGCAACGTATAATCTTAGACCTTAAAGATAAAATGCTTAAAGCCTTCGACGATATAGAGATTAGTCTTAAGTCTGGCAATAGAAATAGAGAGGAAGCGTTATCTGCTCTAGAAGTTTTAGGTTTCCCTATGAAAGCTGTGCATAAATTGATTGATAAATTAGTAGAGAATGAGCCTCATATGGAAGTGGAAGAACTTGTGAAACAAGCATTAAAGCAGTTGTAAGTGAAGTGTAATCAGGCTACTATAAAATTAATTTTAACTATTATTATTTGTTTCCTTAACAGCTCACTTGTTAAGGCGCAGGATGATAGCCTGGCTTTGCCCTATCCACAAATGCTTTTTGCTAATCCTGGAAACTTCACCGAAAGTATTCAGTACAGTTTAGAAAACCATGATTTTACATTTAGTAATTCAATAGGTAGCTTTCAAGCGTCGAGGCCTAGTTTTATGAGTGAATCTGCTTATAAAAAATGGTTGTTTAATAATCAAATCCAAGGTTTTTGGCGTCAAAAAGTACAGTCTAATTTATTAAACCAAGGTATAGCAGGTACCAAGCCGAAAATGCAAATTGGTGGCGAATCCTTTAGTCGCATATTTGGTGGTAACACAGTCGATATAAGACCTCAAGGTTCTGCAGAATTAACTTTTTCTGGTAACGTAAACAAGACTAAAAACCCTTCTCTTACCGAAAATCAACGTAACCAATCTAATTTTAATTTCGACCAAAGCATTCAGATGAATGTAATCGGTAAAATTGGAACCAAATTAGCTTTGCGTACGAACTATGATACTAAAAGTCAGTTTGATTTTGAAAATCAAATGAAGCTTGAGTACACAGGGACAGAAGATGAGATTATAAAGAAAATTGAATTAGGAAATGTAAGTTTACCCCTAAGTGGTTCATTAATTTCTGGAACCCAAAGCTTGTTCGGTATAAAAGCACAATTCCAATTCGGGAAGGCTACTTTTACCACTGTTTTCTCTGAGCAGAAATCGGAAACAAGTACCATAAAAGTAGAAGGTGGTGCACAAACTACCAATTTCGAGATTTTTGCAGACGATTACGAAGCAAACAAACATTACTTTTTAGCGCAGTATTTCTACGAGTCCTACGATTTTGCATTGGCCAATATGCCCTTAATTAGTTCGAATGTTAGTATTACTAATTTGGAAGTTTGGGTGACAAATAAAACTGGAAATACATCCAACGTTCGTAATATCTTAGCTTTCCAAGATTTAGGTGAAAATCTTAATCAGGTACATAACCTATCTTTAGGAGCCAGTTCCGAACCTTTAAATGTACCTAACCCAGACAATAGAAATAATAATTTATTCCCAACCGATTTAGTAAGCCAAAACAGTTCTATTCGTGAGGTAAGTCAGATTACTTCTTTATTAAATGGTTCAGGTTTTGTGCAGTCTGTAGATTACGAAAAAATAGAAAACGCTAAAAAATTATCTAGTTCAGAATATCATTACAACTCACAATTAGGGTTTATCTCCCTTAATCAGTCCCTTAACTCGGATGAGGTTTTAGGGGTTTCTTTTCAGTACACTGTAAGCGGCACGCCTTATCAAGTTGGTGAGCTGTCTACAGATGTAGCATCTCCAGATGTGTTGATTTTGAAATTACTCCGATCTACTACTTTAGACGTGAGTTTGCCAATGTGGCGTTTGATGATGAAGAATGTTTATGCACTTGGCGCTTATCAGGTGAATGAAGAAGATTTTGAATTGCAAATAATGTATCAAGATGATAAGTCGGGTACACCGCTGCCTTATATCCCAGAAGAAGGATTGAGTAGTGAACTTATTATCCAAACATTAAATTTAGATAATCTCAATCAAAACAACGATCCTGGAGCAAATGGTGTTTTCGATTTCATCTCCGATTTAACTATTAAAAAATCTAACGGTAGAGTTTACTTACCCTCTATAGAACCTTTTGGATCCTATTTAAGATCTAAGTTTCAGGAAGCCGGTATCTCGCAAGAAATAACGGATACTTATATTTTTGATGCACTTTACGATTCTACAAAAACAGCTGCTTCTCAGCTGGCAGAGTTAAATAAGTTTTTACTCAAAGGGCAGTATAAATCCTCTTCAGGAGCCGACATCCCTCTAAATGCTATGTACATTCCCGAGGGCTCGGTAAGTGTAACTATGGGTGGTGTAGCACTAGAAGAAAACATTCATTATACCGTAGACTATAACTTAGGAAGGGTAAAGATTATTGATGAAGGGATTTTGAGCTCAGGCCAACAAGTTAATGTCAATTTAGAAAGTAATTCTGGGTATTCGAATACGACTAAGCGCTACTTAGGTTTGCACGCTGACTACAAATTTAACGATGATTTATTGTTGAGTGCAACGGTTTTAAATTTGTCTGAATCTTCTCAAACAACAAAAATTAATATGGGCGATGAGCCTATATCGAATACAATATGGGGACTTAATGGTTCTTATAAAACAGAGACACAGTTTCTTACTACTTTACTAGATAAATTGCCTTTAATAGAAACGAAGGAAAAGTCAAACTTTAGTATTTCTGGAGAATTTGCTCAATTTATTCCAGGGCATTCAAAAACTTTAAATGTAGATGAAGGTGGTACTGCCTATATTGATGATTTTGAAAATAGCCAGTCGCCTATAGATTTGAGAAATTCTAATTCTTGGAATTTAGCGAGTACACCTCAAGACCCTACTTTATTCCCTGAAGCTTTACTTACCAATGATATTAGATATGGGTATAATAGAGCTCTACTATCGTGGTATTTTATAAATCCTGACTTTCAAAGAGAAACAGTTTATGCACCCAGTCATTTAACCGATGAAGACCGTGATGCTCCTTATGTACGTGAAATTTCAATAAATGAAATATTTCCGGATAAAGATATTCCAAATGGGCAGCCTTTGCGTTTGCGTACTTTCGATTTAGCATATTATCCAGAAGAAAGAGGTCCGTATAATTACGATGTTGCTGGGGGTGATTATTCTAATGGTATTGACGAAGATGGTGCATTGTTAAATCCTGAGTCTCGATGGGCTGGGGTTGTTAGAGAAATTGATAATAATGATTTTGAAACTGCCAATATTGAGTTTTTAGAATTCTGGTTGATGGATCCTTTTATAGAGAATCCTTTAGATGCTGGAGGAGATTTTTATATCAACTTAGGGAATATATCTGAAGATATTTTAAAAGATTCTCGAAAGAGTTATGAAAACGGATTACCTATTGACGGTGGAGACGATAATATCGATACAACTGCATGGGGAAGGGTACCTTCGGTACAAGCTTTAGTTACTGCATTTAATAGTGGAGTAAATGCAAGAGCTAATCAAGATGTTGGTATCGATGGTTTGGATGATGAGATGGAGCGAAGTTTTATTCCATTCAATACTTATGAAACAAGCTCTTATTTAGATAGAATAAAAGAAACTCATGGCGAAAGTTCTACTGCTTTTGTCAAAGCAAATAAAGATCCTTCGGCAGATAATTACCATTATTTTTATGGAACTGATTACGATTCTCAAGAAAAACCTATTCTCGATAGGTATAAAAAATACAATGGGCTTGATGGGAATTCGCCAATGGACAATGAATCGCAGTCTTCGTACACACAATTGCCTAACGTAGAAGATATAAACAGCGATTATACTTTGAGCGAATCAGAGTCGTATTACCAGTATCGTATAAGTATGGACCCAGATTCTTTGCAAAATGTAGGATCTAATTTCATTACTTCAATTATAGAAAATGCTGGGCCTAATAACGATACTAGGTGGATACAATTTAAAGTGCCTATTAGAGATTATGAAAATAAAATTGGTACCATCCCCGATTTTAAATCTATTCGTTTTATGCGAATGTTTATGCGCGGTTTTGCCAATCCTACTGTTTTGCGTTTTGCAACGTTAGACATGGTGCGTGGAGAATGGCGTAAATATTTAAATAGCTTGGCTCGCCCAGATGCCATTGAGTCGGATAATACAACCTTCGATATCTCTGTGGTAAACCTAGAAGAAAATGGTCGTAGAGATCCTATAAACTATGTATTACCTCCTGGGATAAATAGAGATCGAGTTTTGGGGTCCACAACAACACAGGAGCTCAACGAGCAGTCGATGAGTTTTAAAATCTGTGATCTAGCGAATGGAGATGCCTTAGGAGCATTTAAGAATGTAACGATGGATATGCGTTCGTATAATACGATACAATTCTTTGTTCATGCTGAAGAAAAGGATCCTAACAAGCCTTTAAATGATAAGGACTTAAGTATGTTTATTCGTGTAGGTACCGATTATAGTTCTAATTATTACGAGTATGAAGTACCCTTAGATGTTACCGAATGGGGCGCTTCTGCTAGAGCGGATGTGTGGCCTACGAATAACCAGTTTGAAATAAACTTTAATAAATTAAAAGAGGCTAAAGCTGCACGTAATATAGAAATTCGAGAGGGTTCCGCTAATTTTACTACACCTTACCATTATCTAGATGGTACGCGTAGAATTACCATTATCGGAAATCCAAATTTAGGAAATGTTCGTACCATTATGCTGGGTGTTCGTAATCCTCAAGAAGATGATTTAGGATTTAATCCAGATGATGACGGAGAAGAAAAATGTGCAGAAATATGGATTAACGAACTTCGTTTAACTGACTTTGATGAAAATGGAGGTTGGGCAGCTAAAGCTCAAATGAAAACTAGACTTGCCGATATTGGAAGTATTAGCTTAGGTGGTAATGTGAGCTCTGTAGGTTTTGGTAGTTTAGAGCAAAGTGTTTCCGAAAGAAATAAAGAAGAGACAAGACAATATAACTTCACTTCTAATATAGAACTGGGTAAGCTCTTCTCCGAAGATGCAAATATTAAAATACCGCTTTATATAGGTGTTTCAGAAACGGTATTAAAACCGCAGTTTAATCCACTCGACCCTGATGTTGAGTTAGAGGCGTCTATTGCAGCAGAACAAACTCAAGGTGCTAAAGATACCCTGCGTAGTATAGTAGAGAATTACACAATGCGTAGATCCTTCAACTTAACGAATGTGCGTAAAGAAAGAGGCGGAGGTAAGAAAAAATCGGTTAAGAATAAGTCAAGTTCTAAAGGTGGGCGGGGTTCTAAAGCAGGTTCTAAAAATAAACTCTACGATATTGAGAATCTCAGTTTGAGCTATTCCTTTAATGAGGTGTTTAACAGAAATATAAACACCGAGTTTAGTACTATGCAAGAGCATAGTGGTGGCTTTGGGTATAATTTCAACAATAGCCCAAAAAATTACAAGCCCTTTTCAAAAATAAAATTCTTAAAAAGATCGAAGTATTTAAGGTTGGTAAAAGATTTCAACTTCTACCTTTTGCCTAAAACAATTTCTGCAAGAACAGATTTTAATAAAACGTACTCGGAAACTAAAATGAGAAATTTAGCGAGTCTCAATTCTTTGAGTTCGCTAAATATTATTGAACCCGATACAATGTTCAATAAGATGTTTAATATTACCCAAAATTATAGCGTAAAATTTGATTTGGCTAGAAGTATAAAGTTAAATTTCTCGACCAATTCTCGTTCTATTGTAGATGAACCAGAGGGAAAGATCGACAGCCAATCTGAACGCGATGCACTACGAGATAGTATCTTGACTTTTGGACGAACAACCTCCTATCATCATCAGTTTGATATGCGTTATACTGTTCCTCTAAATAAATTCCCACTTACCGATTGGATGACCTTGTCTTTAAATTACGATGCTACTTACGATTGGGCTGCTGGATCTAGAGCAACCGTAAATGATTCTATTAATTTGGGTAACGTTATCCAAAACACAAACAATCGAAAAATAAATGCTCAGCTAAATTTAAAATCACTTTATAATAAAGTTCCCTATTTTAAGAAAGTTACTTCTTCTGCCTCTAGTAGAAAGAAAGGTGACGGGGCTAGAAGTAGAGAGGCTGATAAGAAGAGTTCGAAACCAAGAACATCTGAAAAGGATTCGAAAAAGAACAAGGACGAAGAAGGTAAAGACGAAGAAAAAGAAGAGGAGGAAGAGGAGCGCGAATTTAAGTTTTTCGAACACCTCACTAGAACTTTATTGTCTGTGCAAAGTATAAATTTGAGTTACGATGGCCGTAATGGCGCTATGCTTCCTGGATTTAAGCCCAATACAGGTGCACTAGGGCAGGATAATATGTTTAACACCAATACAGCGCCAGGTTGGAAGTTTGTTACGGGACAGCAATTAGACTCTGAGGGCTTGGCGTCCTTTGCAAATAAAGGATGGATTTCTAGCGATACTTTATTAAATCAGCAATACACAACGCAGTTTACTTCTCGTATTAATTTCCGTTCGACAATTGAGCCAATAAAAAAACTGCGATTTAAAATTACAGCACAAAGAAATCAAACGGTTAACACCTCCGAAATTTTTAGAAATACAGGGACACAAGAAGATCCGCTTTTTGAGAGTTTAAATAGAAACGAAACAGGAAGCTTTACCATGTCTTTCTTAGCCATTAATACTTCTTTTAGGAAAATGGAAATAAACTCCTCCCAAACATTTGACGATTTTAGGGCGATGCGTTCTGAAATGGCAAAAAGGGTGGCTGCAAGCAATGGGCAAATAAATAATGATAATATTGAATACCCTGTTGGCTATGGTCCTAACTCACAAGAAGTTTTAATACCTGCTTTTATGGCTGCTTATTCAGGTAAAGATGCTTCTTCGCAAACCCTCGAAAAGTTTCCGACTATACCTCTTCCAAATTGGTCTGTGAAATACGATGGTCTTACCAATATAAAGTGGATTAAAAAACATTTTAAAACAGTGTCCTTGTCTCATGCTTATACTTCAACCTACGCCATAAATTCGTACACTACCAATTTGTTCTATAACGAGCTTGAACATCCTCATTCAGGAACTCCTGAGTTGAATCCAGAGAATTTCGATGCGAACAATAATTACTTAAATTCCGATCAAGTACAAACGGTAAATATAAATGAGCAGTTTAGCCCACTTATAAAACTAGATATGACTATGAATAATAGTCTAACTA
>Ga0308004_10000395_pt1 | contig 20967 bp, 21 predicted proteins | sample Neamet38_FD_203156 | JGI IMG/M metagenome (GOLD analysis project Ga0308004, IMG submission 203156) | Marine microbial communities from water near the shore, Antarctic Ocean - #38 | ecosystem: Environmental > Aquatic > Marine > Unclassified | place: Southern Ocean | collected 2014-06-06 | reverse complement strand
AAAAAGTTTTAAATATCCTTTCATAGCATCAAATGATGGAATATTTTTTTTTTTCGATTTATTTATAAATATTTTAACTCTTTTATTATTTTTAAATTTATTTATTTCATTAATAGACATGTCTTTTGACTTGTCATCATGTATCAAAATTTCAATATTGCTATAATTTTGCATTAAACACGAATTAACTGCTCTAGATACAAATTTTTCATTATTATAATTAATAATTAAAATTGATACTAAAGTATTTTGTTTTTTCATTAAATTAAGTTTATATAATTTGTTAAAATTAATTAATCTATAAATAAGACAATGAAACAAAAAAAACTTATCATATTTATGCCTTCAATTGAAGGTGGTGGTGTTGAAAAGAATTTATTTATTATTTCAAATTATCTTACCAGCAAGATAAATGATATTTCTTTAATTACAATATCAAATAAATATAAGAAAAAATTTAATAAAGAGATAAGATTTATTTCTTTAAAATCAAATTTTTGGGATTCTGTAGGCAGACGTAAAAAATTTTTATTAAGCCTTTGTTTGCTAATAATAGAAATATTAAAAGATAGAAAAATTTTAGTACTATGTTTCCAGGGAAATATATATTGCACATTGTTATGCAAAATATTTGGAATAAAAATTATTGTTAGATCTAATTCTGCTCCCGAAGGTTGGTCACAAGGAATTATTAAACATTATTTTTTTAAAACAATCTTTAAATTTGCAGATAAAATCATTGTTAATAGCTATGAATTTAAAAAAAGATTTAAAAATAAATTTAATTTAGAAGCAGTATGTATCTACAATCCATTGAATAAAGATGAAATAATCAAAAAATCAAAAATTCAAAGTAATATTAAATTTAATAAACGGAAATTAAATATAATTAATATCGGTAGATACACTGACCAAAAAGATCACATGACTCTTCTTAGAGCTATTAATTTAATAAAAAATAAAATTAATTTTAGATTACTAATAGTAGGAAAAGGTATAAAAAAAAATAATTTAATCAATTATATTAATTCAAATAATTTAAAACAAAATGTCCAATTAATTAATTTTACAAGAAATCCGTTTAATCTAATGCGTTCTTCTGATTTATTTATACTCACCTCTCTCTATGAAGGTTTACCAAACGTATTACTAGAAGCATTAACACTAAAAAAATTTATAATTTCAACTGATTGTCCCACTGGTCCTAAGGAAATATTATTAAATGGCAAAGCAGGTAATCTTTTTAGACTCGGTGATTATAAAACATTATCTAAATTAATAATTAAATATAAAAAAAATAGAAATAAAGAATTAAAACAAATTGAATTAGGATATAAAAATTTAGATAGATTTGATTTTGATAAAAACTTAAAAAAATATTTTATGTTAATTAAAGAGTTTTTATATTAATTTTTTAAGTACTTAATTAACTGAAGATAATGACTGAATATTGTATATTTTTTAGCTGTTATCTTTGCCGATATTTTTTTTTTTATTAAAATATCTTCACTTGTGTTAAGAGCATATAAAAATTTTTTTTCAAAGTCTTCATAATTATTTTTTTCAAATAAAATACCATTTTTTTCATTATCTATAAATTCTATTGGGCCATTTTTTACATTGCTAGAAAGAATTAACTTATTGCAAATCGCCGCTTCTACTAAAACAAAACCAGGATCTTCCCATTCCGATGTTAACACAAAGAATACAGAGTTATTTAAATAATTAAAAATATTTTTTTTATATTTCATTAATATTACATGTTCTTTGAGTTTTAGATCTTCTATTAATCTTAATAAATTTTGCTCTTCTTCACCTGAGCCTATTATTACTAATTTGATATCTTTTAATTTTTCTCTTAGTTTGGAAAAGCTTCTTATTAAAAATGGAAAATTTTTTTGTTTTGTTAGTCTGCCTATTGATATCACATATTTTATGCCATTTGGTAAATCGTTGGTATTTTCTTTTTTTAGCTTAGCGATCTTACTTATTTCCACTATTGGATCTCTCAATAAAAAAATTTTATCTTTAGAAAAAATATTTTTTTTTATTAATAGTTCTTTTGTTAATAATGTGGGTGTAAAAATTGAATACAATCTTTTAGAAAGTATTTTCCATAAAGATCTTCTAAAAATATTAAGTACAGGGAACCCAGATATTCTTAAAATAAATTTAGTATTTTTAAAGAAAAAAGATACTAATAAAACAGGGATTGTTATAAGGTGGATTACAACATAATCTGGTTTTTCTTTATTAATAATTCTTATTAGAGGTAAAAAAATTACAATAGAAAGAAAGATATAAAATAATCTGCTCTTCCAGAAACCATTAATTGGTTGTTTAATGTTCCAGTTAAAAATTTTTATTGAACTAATGTTTAGTTGTTTGAAATTTTCCAAATAATCATCCCACTCTCCGAATGCATTAACTATAATAGGTTTAAAATTATCACTGTATTTTGATAGTGAGTATGCAGAGTTAAGAACAGCTTTAACAGTTGCTACTTGTTTATTAATATGTGGGGACCAATATAATACTTTTTTTTGCATTGAATATTATTTTTCTATAAATCTAACGATTTTGTCAATTCTATAATGCCAAGAAAAAAAATTTGCTGTTTTTATTGAATTTTTTTTTAATTTCTTAATGTCAATTCTGTTTTGAGACAAATTTTTAAATACTTTTAACCACTTATCTAGATTTGAAGAATCACATAAAATTGAATTTATATTATCTTTTAGAATATGATTGTAGCTTGGGTTTTCTGAGGCTAAGATAATTCTCCCTGCAGCTAAATAATCAAATAATTTTAAAGGTGACATATACCTTCCAATATTAGCATATTTGTGATTTCCAAAAACTTTTTTTGAGTAAGGCATGATAATAATTTTGTGTGATTTTAAAATATTAGGAATTTTTGAATACTTTACATGGCCTAGTAGTTTTATATTTTCTAATTTTAAACAGCTATTTAATATTTTTGTTGGTGCTGTTAATAAGTCTCCATACACATAAAAACTAAAGTGACTAAGTTTTTTTGCTAATTTTAAAATGATATCAATCCCTTTCCCTTGAAATAAACTTCCAGTATAGACGCAGCTATTTTTATATTTAATTTTTTGTTTAGATATGAAATCTTTCAAATCAACACCATCATCAGCAACTATAAATTGATTTTTTTTTAGTAAAAAAAAATTGTTTAAATTTTTATTAATTAAAATAAATTTTGTATTTTTTAGGATTTTTTTTCTATAAAAATTAAATAATAAATTTGTAAAACCAGAATTTGGTTGATGAATTTCCAGTATATTCTTAATCTTAAGTACAGACAAAAGAATACTAGTAAATACACTTCTACTAAAAATGATCTCATCTTTGTTCTTTAAAAAAAATAATATCTTCATGGCAAAAAATATCCTAGTAATGGGATTTAAATTATTTATTGAATTATAAGTTCCGATTATACTAAAATTTGATTTTAATAGATGGTCTTTTTTAATTTCACTAAATTTTATTTTATTAGTATTTATTATAAGTAATTTTACTTTAAAATTATTTTGAGAAAATGCATCACACATTTTTAAAACCTGATGCTTGTAAGCAGAATTTGATTTTAGATTAATCTCTGCAATATATGTAATTTTTTTGTGTTTAATATTCATTAAAAATGATAAATATTTAAAATGCTTTTAAGGCAAAATAAAGAACTAAGCTATCATAATTTACACCTCCCTAATAAAGAAATCTTAAGTGGTGGAAGAAGAGCTAATGAAAAATATAAAAACAAAAATTATCTTTTTTCTATTATCACAGTTGTTCTAAACAACGTTAATTATATAGAAGAAACTATAAAGTCAGTAATTAAACAGAATATTGATGTGCAGTATATAGTAATTGATGGTGGCTCTACTGACGGCACTCTAGATATAATTAAACAATATGAGGATTTTATAGATCTTTGGATTTCAGAAAAGGATTTTGGCATATATGATGCTATGAATAAGGGCATACAATACTCGTCAGGTGAATATATTGGAATTATAAATTCTGGTGATTTATATAATACTAATGCATTATCCACTATAAGGGGCTATCTTACTAAAAATGAGAAATTAGATTTTATTTTTGGGACAGTTCACAAAAAAAAATTAAAATCTGGTTTTAATAAAAATAGAATCTACTGGTCATTTGATTTTTATCCCAGCCATTCAACTGGTTTCTTTCTTTCTAATAAAGTCCAAAAAAAGTTAGGCTTGTATGATACTAACTTTAAACTGTCAGCAGATCACGACTTGTTCTTCAGGTTAATAAAAAATAAATTTAATGGTGTTGCGACTAAAAGAAGTGAATTAATTGGATATTTCACAAAAGATGGTGGTTCTTATTCGAGTACAATTGATTTTTTTGAACAATTCAATGAAGAAATAAACATTAGATTGAATAATAAACAAAATGTATTATCAATTTTATTTGTAATTTTATTAAACTATTTTCTTAAAATTTCAAAAAATAAAAGAAGATCTATTTCACTAAGTCAATGTATAAAATTAATTAAAACATGTATTCAAAATTAAAAATATTAAATTTCATAATCAATATCTTCGGTGCTAGAGCTTACAGACAAATCAGTGATGAAAAAATATTAAATCTAATTAAATATTTTAAACCAACTAAAACTGAGTTTGATCTTAAAAGAATTGGTGACAAAAATGATGGAGGCTACTTGATTCCTGACATAATTAATGAAATCAAATATTGTGTATCAGGTGGTGTTGGGCATACAAATGAATTTGAATTCCAATTAGAGAAGTTAAACATTAAGTCGTTCCTTGCAGACTACAGTGTTCCAGCGCCTAAAAATTTAAATAATTTTGATTTCAAAAAAAAATTCTTAGCAAGTTACAATAATTCAAAAAAAATAAATATTAATTCGTGGATTGAAAGTTTTATGAATGAATGTAATTTAGAACAATCTATTTTAAAATTAGATATTGAAAAATCAGAATATGAAGTAATAAATTCTATAAATGAGGATATATTAAAAAAGTTCAAAATCTTAATAATAGAATTTCATGGTCTAGAAATGATTGGAGAAGAGAGCTTTAATCAAAAACTATCATCAGTTAAAGAGAAAATACTAAAAAATTTTATAACAGTTCACATACACCCTAATAATTGCTGTGGCATGCACAATGTTAGAAAATTTAAAGTTCCATCTGTATTGGAGGTTACTTATTTAAATAAGGCACTACCTAATAAAACTGGCGGACCATGTGATATACCACATAAACTAGATGCCAAAAATAAAATCAAATATAATGATATTTTTCTACCCAAATATTGGATCAACTAAATAATTTTTTATAAATATTGTGACTTGCATACAATGCGTTAAAATAAAATTTTTTATTTTCAAAAATATTTAAACGCCTATCTAAAGCTAAAAGCCTGTAACCACCAGATGAGAGGGTATCTTCTATTTTTTTAAATGAACTAAATTTTTCATAATAATCTCCGAGAATAATTTCTAATTCTATTAAATCAATTTTTTGCTCAGCAATTAAATTCTTAGCACCTATCAGAATGGGCTCTTCATATCCCTGAGTATCCATCTTCAAAAGATTAATCTTTTTTAAATTATTTTTTTTAAAAATTGAGTCAATAGTATCTATTTCAACAGATATTTTTTTTTTTGTTTCATTAAATTTTTTATTAATCTTAATAAAACTACTGAGTTCATTATTTTCGTATTCATAAAAAAATTTTTTTTTCTTTTCAGAACCTAGAGCAATATTGAATAATTTAATTGAGCTGAAATTTTCGTATTTTAATTTTAACACCTTAAAAGCCGCAAGACTAGGTTCAAAAGAATAGAATAGTGTATTTTTAAATATTTTTCGATATCTATCTAGTGATTGTCCTTTGTTAGCTCCTACATCAAATATTATATTATTATTATTTTTTAATATTCTTTTTAATATCTGGTCGAAATCTCGATAATTTTTTTTCTTTATTTTAAAGCCAAAAAAATTAATTAAATTTTGAATAATCCTTTTCATTGATTTATAAGTAATTCTTATAATCTCCTTCATCATCAAATTCATCCCATCTACCTAATATTTGTAAGTAATGAAGTTTAAATTTTTTTTGTATTAACAAATTAAAAAAATTAGTCATATCAATTTTTAAGAATTTTTTTGGGTTTTTTTTTAAATTAATAAAATATATTTTTTTAATTAACTCTAAATTATCTTTTGAAATTTTTGTCAAACCAACATATCTTGCTTGAACTGATTTAATATCTTTTGTTTTTTTTCCTAGTTCTAAAATAATTTTTTTGTTAATCTTTAAAGTCTCAGAATCAGTCTTTAGTTTATTTTTTGTTTCCCAGAGTGTTTTCCATTTTTTATCTATGAATGTAATAAATTGACTCTTATTTTTTACAATCTTCTTAATATTTCTAAGATCATAAACTATATCTGAATATGTTATTATTACATCATCATCAATTTTTTTTACGGTGTTCATTAAAGTGTAAACCATATTAGTTGATGCATATTTTTTATTATGAATAAAATTTACTTTATTTCCAATTTCTTTTTTAATTAATTCCGGTTTATAACCGGTTGCAAATATTATATCTTTATTTTTTATTCCTTGTTTTATAAAATTTTTATAAATAGTTTTTAAGATTGAATGTTGAATGTTTATTTTAAGAAGCGATTTTGGGTAATTAATTAACATTCTTCTTCCTTTACCAGCACATAAAATTATAACTTTCATTTTTTATTTAAATAGCTGATTAATTTGTCTAACAAGAATGTACTTTTTTCTCTTTCAGGGTGCCACATAGTTCCAATAATTTTTTTATTTTTTGAAATAAACATTTCTACATTTTCATCTTTATCATGAGCTAACAAATCAAATTTTTTGGATAAATCTTTTTTTTTTATTCCATCGTTATGAAAACTATTAACATTTAAAAAATCTTTTTTTACTATGTCATTCTTCGTAAAATAAACATCATGTCTAGTTCTCATATGGTTTTTTACTTTTTTTATTTTTCCTCCAAAATTTTTATTTAACAATTGTGCACCCCTACAAATTCCAAGTATCGGTATATTTTTTGTGGAGCAGGCATTTATCAAATTGTTCTCTACAGTGTTTCTGATTTTTGAGGTATTTAAAACATTTGCAACGTTATTACCCCCAGGTATGATTAGTAAATTAATTTGATTAAGTATTTTTATTGATGCTTTTTTCTTGTTAGGAATTAAATAATAATTAATATTTTTTTTTTCAAAGTAATCTAACCAGTAATGATCAATAAAGTCTATGTATCCTTTGTAGTATTCTTTTATATTAGATGTGATTCCGATTTCAAACATTAGCCCTTAAGTTCTCCAATACTAATTTTTTGTAGTTTGCAGTCAATATTAATTATACTGTTATCTTTAAGTTTACTAAAATTGTCCTCTCCAAAGCCTATAATTGCAGGTAGATTGAGTTCTTCGCACCTAATTGACATGTGCGAATTAACACCACCAAATTTAGTTATTAAACCTTTTATTCCCTTAGAAAAAATCCAATCAAAACCGGGATCGGCATTTTCTATCACTGCAATTCTATTTTTTAAAAAAACATTTTTTGATTTACCGTCTAAAAACATAGTTTTACCAGTTATATTTTTATAAGAAATAAAGTTGGGTTTAGATAATAATATAGACGATACAAAAAAATCATTATTAGACACAATAAGATAGGGCAACTTTACATACTTGTAATATTCACTAATCTTTAAATTATTAGCAGATTTTTTTTTTATATTTAAAATATCACTCTTTTTTTTGATTTTATGGATCGAATTAATATTAATATTGGAAAATTCATCACTGATCATGTTTTTTTTAGAAAAAGATCTTAATAGTTGGATGCCATCACTGAGTGTTCTTGTGAACATAAACTTATAATTTTCTCTTAGTTTTATAGAACTAATGCAAAAGTTTAATAAGCTACTTACATCTATTTCTATTTTGTTTGCTTTTAGTAAGTTATTAATTTTTTTATATTCGTTTGTTGTAATTATATTATCTATTTTTTTAGTATCAAAATTTAATAATGTATTTATATCATTATAATTCATTTCATTTGTTGATATTTTCTCGTTGTATCTTTTATTAGAAATATCATAGCTATTAGGTCTTAAATGAAAATATTTATTTGTAAATTTTCTACTATTAATTTTTTTATCGTTTAAATTTTTTTGGTCAGAAATATAATCATGTGAAATTGTCTCTAGTTTACTTAAAATATGAAAATAACTTTCTTTACTTAATATCTTAGTATCCACTAATGAAATAAGTATTTTTTTTGCAATAAATGCATTTCTAGCTTGTTTTGCAAACGGAATTAGTCCTAGTGTTTTGCACTCTTTTAGTAATTTTTGCGAAAATTTGATTTCATTATTATTCTTTAATAGAAATTTTTTTATAGTCTGAACTCTAAATTTTTCTAGATTTATAATGTCATTATTCATCTTTAAGAAATTTTCTCTATATTCTTTTAAAATCTTGTTCGTTAGTTTTTTTAAAGCATCAAAGAAACTTATTTTTTCATTCTTGTTTAAAAAGTTATATTTTTTAGAAATTTTTTTTTTCAACCCAAAATAAAAACAATTATCTGTTATTTCAAATTCTATTTTATCATGGTAATATGGTTTTTTAATTATTTCATCAATCCAAAATGTTGTTATTTTTTTTTCTAATTTATTATTTAAAGATTTTGGCAATAAGGAATTAAAAGACATTCTTAAATCTACAAATGGTTTTCCGGTAAATGAATATATTAATTTAGGATTTTTTAATTTCTTATAACCCATTTGATTTCTTGCTGTTGCCCAAATTTTATCTGTAACTAAAAATTTATAAAGTGAATATGAAAATAAATTTGGTTGAAAGCCTATTATCTCAGCAGGATTCCAATCTGGCATCAAACCTAAAATAGCTTTTTTTCCATATTTAGAATTTCTTTTTTTTATGATTTGATATTTTTTTTCACTTTTATTTAGAAGTGACTGAAATTTATTTTCATTAATTGATTTCCATTTAAATGTTGTTGAGATTGGTCTTATTTGAAGTATGTATATTTTAAGATTTTTTCCTACTGCAAATTCAATATCGACAGGCTTATAATTGTAAATTTTTTCAATTTTTTTAATTGCTTCTATAATTCTTTTAAATTTTAAAGATCTAATATTTTCTTTTGAATTTCTTGAAATATGCAATACTCTAGAGCTATCTTTGTCTCCTGCTGTTACTGATAATGTTGAATTTGATAGATCATTATAATTTATTGAATAATAAGGAGCGCCATCACCTAAGGCATAATTTGTTATGACGCCACTACAGATTGATGTTTGTATATAGTTTTGAATTAAGAAATAGTTTTTAAAAAAAAAATTAGATTTTGAATTATATTTTCTATATTGATTAATTAAATTTTCGACAGAGTAGATAATATTTTTTTTCTCATTTTTGATATTTATAAAACTATCAAATTTTCCAGCGAGAGAAGATTTGGCATTATCTTCTTTATAAAAAGATGATCTAATACAAATTTTTTTATTTAATTGGTTTATAATTTGTAAAATCAATTTTTGTTTATTTTTTTTCCATTCACTAAGGTTAAAAAAAATAAAACTTGGGACCTCTATATTTTTTAGCTTAAATGAGTTTAAATATTCTAAATTTTGTGCTTTATTTATAAACATAACTAATAAATTTTAATTTTTTTTTCTTTTAAAAATTTATTAATCAATCTTGTTTTGTACAAAAAGCTCTTTTTTGAGGCATTATTTTCCAAATATAAATCAATATGCTTTGGCTCAATAAAGGGCAAATCTATACCAACAACATTTTTAATTTTTCCTTTTATAGCCTTACGGTATAAACCTTTATAATCTCTTTTCTTTAGTTGTTCAATGGAGGCTCTTATATAGATTTGACTAAATTTTTTTAGATTATTTCTACACCATCTTCTATATTTTTCTGATGTAATATTTGCACTTATTATTAAATTTATTTTTTGTTGTGCGATATATTTGACAAAAGATGTCATTCTTTGAGCATTTTTATCTCTGTCTTTTATTGTATATTTCAAATCATTTCCAAATAAAGACCTAAACTCATCTCCATCTAAAAATATTGTATTTTTATTTTTTTTTATGAATTGCTTATAAAAGTGTTTTCCGAGTGTTGTTTTGCCTGATCCAGATATTCCTGTTATCCACAAAATCATTTTAAAAAGTTATCTTTATTTCAACATTAAATCTGAATAAAGGTTTTTTCATGCTTTTTATTTTTTTCACTTATTAAAAGCTTTACAAAGTTTTTTATTTTCTACAGACGTATAGTGGTGATCTTTTTATAATACTAAAATAGCCCTGCTTTTTTATTTCTTCTTCATAAATTTCATTGTAATTTTTATAAAAGTTGTCTACCAGCTTTATTCCTCTTGGCTCAACACCAGAAGCAACAAAGCCCATTAATATTGACCAATCATTTACTCTTAACTCTTCTTCTTCAATTTTTTTTTCATACTTAAAATGATTAGGAAGCATTTTATCTGCAACTTCCTCCGTAAATGAGTCTATAATTCTATCTGTTGGAAAATTTGGATCTAAACGTCTACCTATTTCATAAACATTTAACATGTGCTTTTCACTATTTGTTGTTATGCTACAAAATGAATTTTTATTGTCATTTAGGCAGTTTTTCAAATTAAGTAAGGCATTATCCTTATCTTCAGAATGATAAAGTACGTTGTGACACAAAACAATATCAAATGAATTTTTATATTTTTCAAGTGACTCCACATCTGCCACCTCATATTTTTTTTTAGCCTTTAAAGTTTCTGTATTGGCTTTTTCTTTTTCAACCATTGCATCAGAAAAATCTGTAAAAGTTATATCTAGCTTAAAATCTTTAAAATTTTCAATATTTTTTTTCCAAAATACCCCTGTTCCACACCCAACATCCAAAACTTTTATCTCTTTATCTCTATCAAATTTAATTAAATCATATTGATTAAATATCCACTCATGAAATGAATATTTATTTGTTGTAAATTGATGAATCTTAATTCTTGCCTCCAGATTTTTGGTTGTGCTATATTGATCTTTTTTTAGATATTCTTTATTTATTTCTTTTGGCATATAATTATATAGTGAAAATTTTCTCTATTCCTTCAATATCTCTTTTGTATTCAGTTACTTTATTTTCTTCGTTAAATTCTAAATAATACATATCAGGCATACTAATCTTTTTCCAGTCCTCAAATTTAAACTGTATATCAAAAAAATATTTTAATATTATTCCTATCGAATTTCCGTGTGAGACAAGAATTAAATCATGCTCATTATTATAAAAATCATTAAAGATCTTATTTAATTCATCCTTAATAATATTAAAGTGTTCTGATTGTGAAATACCATTTTCAGTTTTAAAATTATCATCTGCCCACATTTTTTCTATTATTTGGTGCTTACTTAATTGTGGGTCTTTTCCCATTTTAATTTCTTCAAGTGATGCTGTCTCCATAATTTGAATGTTCATTTCTTTAGACAAGCTCTCAACTGTTTGCATTGCCCTTTTAAATGGACTTGAAAATATTTTCATTTTTTTATCTTTGAATTGTTCTTTTATTTTTTTACATAAAGAAATAGCTTGAACTTTGCCATCTTCATCTAGAACTCTTTCTATATCATGGCCCTCCATTGCAGCTTTACCATGTCTTATTAAATAAATTTTTTTTTTGGCCATTGAAGATATTTTTTAAGTTTAATTTCTATTAATTTTTTTTCTTTTTTTGTTAATATAGCTTCTGCCTTATAAACATTTTTTTTTGAGTCATCAATACTAAAAATATTTTTATCTACTTTTTTTATTTGAAGAAATTTTAGCAATTTTTTACTTTCATTTTCATGATTAAAGATAAAATCTTCATATTTAATTAATAATATATTTTTTGAATTTTTAAATGATCTTACTTTTGGAGTGATGGACTTATACCAATCTATAAATGTATTGATATTGTGGCCTGGATAAGAGAGAGATTTTCTCGACTTCATACTTGCAAAAACACTTCTAGGATCTCTTGTGATTAAAATAATTTTTTTATTAGAGTAAAACTTTGTTGATGATTCTGGTTTCCAGAAATTTGCACCCTGATCAATAACAATGTTTTTTTTTTTATTTTTGATACGTGAATATAATACTTTATCAATAAATTTTATTGCCTCTTTAATAAATACCTTTTCGTTCACTGGTAAAACCATTTGTAAGAATTTTGATTGTTGGGCGCTTTTAAATTGATTTGTAAGTTTCCATACAAGTCTATCTTTTTTACCTAAACCTAATCTGTAAAATTGGGGTAAACCATAATAGCTAGTTTTAATTATTTTTTTTTTAAATTTTTCCGACTCACTAAAAAAATGATTGCTATATAATTTTTTTTTTTTATTGTTTTCTCTTATAGTTAGTCTGCTTATTTTTTTTAAATATTTATTAAATTCATCATAAACATATGCACAATTATTAATGCTAAAATTTTTATAAAAACCTTCATAAAGACTATTAAGTCCTCCAGGGTCAGTTATAAATCTAAATTCTGACTGCTGATCTTTATCTGGATATTCTTTAAAAGGGCTAATAAAATCATTCCTATCTAACAAATAGTCAAAAATTAATCCTGCACCGCTAAGACCTGAACTTGCTGTAATAACTTTTAAGTATTTCACTTGTTATCTAAATGACCTAACAATTTTTCTTATGAAATTTTTAAAAGTAAATTTTCTAATTAGTACTTTTTTAGATATTAATAAATTATTGTCATTTTTTTTTATAATTTTGGCCATTCCAGAGCTCTTAAAATTAAAGGTTAAATCAAAATTTTTTGTATTATTATTATATATGTCTAAAATTTTATGGAATGTTTCATGGTTATTAATTTCACTATTAAAATTATCTCTTTCATTTTTTTTTGAGTATGGCAACCAACTCACATCATCAATTATTAAACATCCATTATCTTTTAAAAATGGATAATAATGAAAAAAGATTTTTGCCACATGTTCCGCATCGTGAAAGCTATCTATATAAATCAAGTCAATTTTTTTAGGTATAAAACTTTCTACTAAGTTAAAATTATCATCTCTTCCATGAATGAATTTCCATTTATTTGAATTAAACTTTTTTGAACTATCGTCCATATCTACTGAATATAGAAATCCATCCTTTTTTTCACAAATATTCAAAAAAAAACCAGTTGAAATTCCATGTCTCACACCAAACTCTAGAATTACTGGCTCAATTACTGCATTTAAATATTCCAAGGTAGACTCTTCTAACTTTGTAAAATAATCATCAACTTTCATATATTATGCTTTTTCCTTTAAATGTAATAAGTGTCTTTATTTATTATACTTTTATATTTCTGTTTCATCCCAGTTAAAAAATTTTTTACCATTAACTTTAGAGACAAATCTGCCTTGATAATAATCTCGATTGAGTAATTCTTCTTCGGAAAGTTCTCTTGTAAAATTTCCTTTCATTTCTTCCATCTCAGGGACATTTTCTTTAATATAATTCGAAATATCTGCTTTGTTTAGTTTGCACAGCTTCGAAATCTCTTTTAGTTGGGTGGGATTAGCGGATACAACACCATCTTTTGTTTTATCTTTTGGTAAAATTGTAAAATGTTTTTCTACAATTTCCGCACCTAAAAATAATGAACCTGCAATGATTTTATATTTATAAATTTCAGGATTTGAATGGTCGCTAATACCAACATTATTTGTAAAATTTTTAAGATAATTTATACGATTTAAATTTGCTACCTCAATTGTTGTCGGATAAATTGAGATACAATGTAGTAACGAAAAATTTAAATTATTTTTTTTCATTATATCTGCAGTTTTTTTAATTTCTCTATCGAATGTTCCACCAGTGGATATTATAAATTCATCGACATTAATTTTTTTAAGATCATCTATAAGCTTAAAAGAAGCACAATCAAAACTTGAGATTTTTACACATTTTAATTTCATTTGATTAATTAATTTTATTTTGCTTCTCGTAAAAATTGTGGTCATCGGTTCTATATTATGTTTTTTGCATAAATTATAAAAATTAATTTGTGTTTCTTCATTTAAATCTAATTTTTTTAATCTTTCATATTCATTTTTAAAAGGTCTTTTTATAACTCTAGTTCTACCTCCTTCTTTCAACCCATCCTCAAATCTTTCTCTAAAAGATAATTCTTCAGAATCTATTGATTGTATTTTAGCGTAATCTGCACCTGATTCTGCTGCAGCAGCCACCATTTCTTCAAGTATATTAATTTCGCCATTATGATTTTGACAAAGTTCCGCAATAAGTTTGGCCATTTTAAAATTTTACCTTTAATTATTCTATTTATCTAATTTATTTTTAATTTTTTGATACTCTTTTATAGTATGAATATCTGTTGAGTTAGTAAAAAAAATTCCTATTTTTGTACTCAACGTTTTTTGAAAAGCAGCCTGATAAGTCATTATTCTAAAAGCTGCATTTTGAATATTGTCTTTACCGACAGAAATAAGTTCTTTTACTGGGTAATTTGGAAATAACTTATTATTAAAAAAATCAATTGCTGAATCTAAATCTTTAAGTTTTGTCTCAGGAGAATTTGCTTGATATGAAATAACATTTTTAGGTTTTATTTTTTTTTTTGCTAAATATTTAAGTGCATGGACTATAACTTCTTGTTTTTCTGTATGATCTCTTGATAAATAGTATGGTCTCTTTATGTAATTTATATTATATTTTTTACAAATATTAATAATCTTTGCACTTTCAGTAGAAATATAAAATTTATCAATTTTTTTTGAATTAATTACCTTAAAAAGTGAATAAACAAACATTGGAAGTCTTTTTATTGGTAAAATATTTTTATTTTTTAATCTTAAAGATTTAAATTTAACAGGCATAATTAATATTGTATTCATAAAATATTTAAGTCCTCTTGTATTTTATCATTTTTATCTAAAAAATTTAGTATCTATTTTATTTATATCTAAAGTAAGTATTAATTTTTATTTAACTAAATATGCCAATTCATCTGCTTTTCTCCATCTAATTATTTCATAACCCTTTTGTTTAAGGAAATTATGCAAGCTGTTTAATCTCTCCTCAGATAAATTTTTAAATTCATAATTTATAAATTGAAATTTATATTTTTCTAGTGATGAATTTTTAATTACCTCATCATCATATCCTTCAGCATCTATTTGTAAGAAATCAGTCTGACTAAAGTCTTCATCAATGTCGTTTATTATTTTATCAAGCTTGTAACTTTTAATGATGGATTCATTTATAAAATTATCGATTTTGTCATTTTTTATATTGTTGTTTGATAGCCTTTTGATTAAATGATTTTTTTCAAAAGAACTATGTCTATCAAATGTGTTTTTTGTATTGTGGAATTTTGAATAATTTTCATTAAAAGAGTAAAATTTTTTTTCCGATCCATCACCAACTGATTTTTGACAAAAGTAAATATTCTTAAAATTAGAATAGTTTTTTTTTAATTCATCAAAAGGTTTTTCTTGAGGCTCAATGGCTAATAATTTTATTTTATCATTAAATCTAGTTATAAATCCATATAGTGGATCGCCTTTAACTCCATCATTGGCACCTACTTGGATAATTTTTAATTCTTTTTTTTTTAATATCTGGGAAATTAATATTCCTTCAATAAAGTTATTATAATCTTTCTTTAAAAAATCATTTTTATGAAAATAATTTATTTTATTTAAAAAAAAATCAAAGTATCTTTTAATTTTTTTATTAGGAATTTTCATAATGATATATATTATATTTTAAGTAATTATCTTATATTATAGTATTAAGATTATATAAAATTAAAACTTTCAAACATTTAGTTCTGTGTTATCTATTAAATAATATTTATAAAACAATATGGTATTAAAATTCAAAAACTTTGAAGTAAATAAGAAAAATTTATTGCCATTTTTAACTCCTACTAGCAAGGGCACTAGTTGGTTTGATCCACCACCACCTAATAAAGTCACTAATCGCCAAATAGGAAGGATATTACTGCAGTTTCATCAAGTAGCCGCAGCTATTGAGGAATATCATAACAAAAAAGAGAAGCTTGATTTTTTAGATGTTGGTACAGGCAATGGTATGCTGCCAAATTTAATAGCAAAATATTCCAAATGTAATTCAAGTGTTGGTATGGATCCTTATGAAGACGGTGAACATCAAACTTCATGGCCAAAGGGAACTAAAAAAGAAATAATTGATAAAATTAAAAAAATTTTGAATAGAAAAATTTTGTCAATAAAAGACTATAGTTCCTTGATATCCTTTGAAGGCTTATCTAGTAAACCTAAGCAAATTAAGCTTTTTAATAATAATAAAAAATGGATATTTAAGAAAAAATTTATCAACGAATTACCTAAAAAAAAAAAATATAATTTTATATTTGCTAAATGTATAGATCATATACCTGATTGGGAAAATCTTTTTTCTCATATCTCAAGTATATCTAAAAAAGATTGTACTTTATTTATAAAACATAATTCATTCTTTTCATATAATGGAGCGCACAGGTATGCATCTACATTTATTCCTTGGGGTCATGTTTTATTAAATGAGAAAGATTTTAATAATTACTGTAAAAAAATTCATAAAAATCGGTACAAAGATATGATTGATTTTTATCGTAATGGATTATCTTATCCAAGAAACACTATTGACCAACTTATTACTATATTAAATAAAAATGGGTGGATAATAAAACATATTGAACAATCAAATAAAAATAGTTATAAGGACTTAATTAAATTAGCTGGTGGTGAAGAAAATCTTTTAAAGAAAGCAAAAAAAAATTTTCCCTCATTAAGTCTTTCTGAATTGATTTCGGATAGAATAATAATAATTGCAACAAAATTATAAATCGATGTGTGGATTTTTTGTAACAAATAAAAAAATATCAAATGAAGAGCTTAGCTTAATTCATTCAAGGCTACAAACACGTGGCCCTGATGATGTTAAAATACGAATTCATGACCTAGGATCCTTCGTTTTTTCTAGATTGGCATGTACTGGTAGACAAGCTTCTTCTATGCAACCATTAGATGATGCAATTTTTTCAAAAAAAGATTTTTTTGTCTTTAATGGTGAGATTTATAATTATAGAGAATTAAATAATAAATATAAATTTAGACCTGATAATGAGTTTCTATGTGATACCGAAGTTTTAGATGGTCTATTTAAAAAATATGGATTTTTAAAAAGCATAAACAAACTCAATGGTGCATTTTCAATTGGATACGTAGAAAAAAATTTTAAAAACTGCTATATTACAAAAGACTTATATGGACAAAAATCTTTATATTATTCTTTTAATGGAAAAAACTGGTTTTTTGGCTCTGATCCATTTAGTGTAGCTTTTTGTAGCAATAATACCTCTTCACAAAAAACTCTAAAAAATTATTTACTTTCAAATGAAGAATTTGGAACAAGAGGTCTTATGACTCCAAATCAATCTTTTTTTAATAATGTTCATTCAGTTGGTGCTGGTGAAATTATTTTATTAAATGCAAAAGGTTTTAGATTTATTAAAAAAAATACAATTCTTCCCAAAAAACAGAGTCATCCTAAACAAAATTTCAATGATATTATAAAAAAGTTTAATAAGTTGTTAGATGATACGTTAAAAAATCATATTGATAATAATTCTGATGTTTGTTTTGAATTTTCTGGTGGCTTAGACTCAACAAGTTTACTATTGTCTTCTTTAAAATTAAAAAGAAAATTCATTTTTTATACGAAAATTGCTAAGGGAATTGATACAATTGCCATCAAATCAATAAGAAAATTAAAGCAATTAAAAGTTAAATTCAAAATTGTCAGGGTTACAAAGAAAACCTATTTAAGAGATACAATTGAGTTTATTAGATATACAGGTTTACCACCAAGGTGGGGAACGGCTCCTTCTATGATGCCACTGTATGAAAAAATGAAAAAAGATAAAATGAAAATATGTATTGGGGGGGCTGGTGCAGACGAGTTTTTTTACGGTTACAATAACTACGATAAAATATTAAATACAGATTTAAAAAAGATAAAGAAACTGAATAAAATAGAAATTTTAAAAAAATATAGCTTTTCAGGTTGGTTAGACAATAATTCAAAAGATTTAAAAATTTATATAAATAAAGTTAAAAATTTATCAAAAATATATACTAATAAATATCCAGATTATAAAAAAAATAATTTTTCGATATGCAAATTTGTAAGATTTATAGATTTAAATATTTTTATGCCTGAAATTTCTGAACCTCAAGCAGATCTTACTGCAATAATGAACTCAATTGAACTAAGATCTCCATACTTGGATAATAATATTGTTAAGTTGGCAACTGATGAGATTAACCATAATTTTTTATTAAATGAAAAATCAAAAATAGATTCCAAATTTTTTTTAAGAAAAGCCCTTGAAATGAGATGTCTAGAATTGGGACTCGATCCAAAGTTATTTGTTGAAAAAAAAAAAGAAGGAACCAGAAACTTTGCCATTCAAACATTTAAAAAAATGTCTTTAAATACTATACCTAAAGAAATAATTCAAAAACTTAAGCTTAATTTAAGAAAACCAATTTCTCCAAAAATGAAGTATAAGATTTTTTTTTCGTCAATATTTTACATGATTTTTAATATGAATATGACTAATCAACAAATTATCAAACAAATTAGTAAATAAGTATAAGAAGTCTTAATATTAACCCAGACAAAATGATTTCAAGTTAAATGAAGTCTAAAATATACAATATAATAATTTTTTTTATTTGATTTTTGAAAAAAAGCTTAGTAATGAACAAATTCTTAAATTACTTACTGAAAAATGAAAAAAGAAATAAAAACTTACACATATCCATATAAATACTTAATTAGTGAAAATTTTTTAAGTAGAACAAATTTAGAAAATTTTTTTTTGTTAAATAGTGCTCTCAAGAAAAAATCTGAAAATGTTCAAAAGAAACTTAATAATAAAACTCTATCAAGTAAAAGAAGCTTACTTAGATTTGTTGAAAATAATAAAATAATTGAAAAAAAAAATACAAAAAAGTGGTATTTTTATAAACAAATCAAAAACAATATAAACTACAACCTGGATAAAAAAATCAATAAACCTTTGGGTCTTGATAAAAAAATAATATCAAAAGGTACAATGAACATTTCTATATGCTGGGATAAACAGGGTTATCAATCCCTACCACACACCGACTCGGAAAGAAAGATTTGGACTGGTATAATCTATTTATTTGATGATAAAGAAAATAAGAGTGGAACAAAAATATTAAAAAAAAATAAAAATAAAAACAGCTTTAAAAGTATAAAAACTATAATACCTAAAATAAATCGATTTTTTGCATTAAAAAGGTCAAATATAAGTTATCACAGTGTTGTGAAATCAAAAAAAAATAGGATAATAATTTTAATAAATTTTAATTACAAAAATAATATTTATGAAAAATAAAGTAGGTAATAACATATCAATGGTTACAAGCGGTTGGTCTTTCAACTCTATAGAAAAAAAATTTGACAAACATATTTTAAAATCAGTACCATTTTATAATCAATTTCATGAAATTTCCCTAAAATTATCTGAATTTTTTATTACAGATGATGCTAAAATTTTAGATATAGGGTGTTCGACAGGAACCTTCTTAATTGACTTATCAAAAAAATATCCAAAAAAGAATTATAAAATAAATTTTCTTGGTATAGATCCAGTTAGCTCAATGATTAAAAATGCAAAAAGCAAAAATAAAGACTCGCGTATTAAATTTTTAAAGAAATCTATTTTTGATTTGAAAAAAAAAAATTATACTTTTATTTCAGCTATTTTAACTTTACAATTCATATCTCCATCACAAAGACAAAAGGCTTATACGATTATTTATAAGAGTTTAAATGTGGGTGGTGGTTTAATTATTTTTGAAAAGGTTAGAGCGGCACATTCAAAAAATGAAGAGATAAATGTGGGTGCTTATAACGATTTTAAAAGATCTAATGGGTTTTCAGAAAAAGAAATTAATCAAAAAGCGTTATCATTGCGAGGAAAAATGGAATGTTACACACCTGAAGAAAATACAAAACTACTTAAAAATGCAGGTTTTTCAAAAATCTTTAGAATTTTTAAATGGTTTGGCTTCGAAGGTGTTCTGTGTATTAAATAATTGTTTTTATTCTAGATTTAAATTTAGGATGTTTGAAATTTATAAAGTACTTCAGTCTTTTAGCCAAATAAAGCCACTTATTCCAACTTATAGACAGTTGTTCTGGTAGCTCAAGTATATCTGATATCTTTCTTAATTTATTTTTATCATTAAATTTTTTAATACTATAAAATTCACCTTCAAACTCACTCGATCTATAAAAATGATCAAAATAAAGTAATGGTTTTGGTAATATTTTTTTAGGACTAATGTTAAGTATCTTAAACGCTTCATTTGTTAATGTGAAATTATTTACATCAAATATTATAAAACCTAATGGGTTTTTTAATTTTCTTTTTATGAGATCTAAATCTTTAACGAAGTTTTTTTTAAAAATTTTAATATCAGAATTTTTTTTTATATTCTTTTTTATAGTTGAACTTTTCATTAAATTAAAAAAATCTAATCTATCCCTTATATTATTACATTTATTAAAATTTTTGCTACCAGCATTTAAATGAATTATTTCAAATGTGACAGGTATAACACTTTCTATATCCAGTTTGTGTTGAAACAAATCTTGTAAACCAGAGTAATCATCTATGCTTATTTCTAAGACTGATATTTTATTTAGACCTAAGTTTAGTGCTTGATTTGCAGCTAATAGCATGCCGAGTGCA
>Ga0308004_10000393_pt1 | contig 21018 bp, 15 predicted proteins | sample Neamet38_FD_203156 | JGI IMG/M metagenome (GOLD analysis project Ga0308004, IMG submission 203156) | Marine microbial communities from water near the shore, Antarctic Ocean - #38 | ecosystem: Environmental > Aquatic > Marine > Unclassified | place: Southern Ocean | collected 2014-06-06 | reverse complement strand
TTAATTATAACGAACTAGTTAATACCAACGATGGCTCTTGTGAATATATTTGTACAGTACCAAGCGCTTGGGACTTTGAAATAACAGGGGTTAACCATACCCTAATGATTCCTGAAGACATTTCTATTCAGGTTAATGGAGTAGAAATAGCTTTAGGAAGTACAATTGGTGTTTTCTACACAAATGATTCTGGTGAACTATCTTGTGCAGGATATACATCACTAACAGGAGAGGTCACTTTTATTGCCGTAATGGGAGATGATTCTACAACAGAAGCGATTGATGGACTTCAAGCCGGAGAAGAATTAGTTTGGATGGCGTGGGATATAAATACTTGTGCGCAATCTGTATTGAGTGCAACTTATTCTTCTGGATCAACAATATTTACTCCAAATGGCTTAACATTCTTAGAATCTCTAAATCACTATACTTGTCAGAGTATCCTATTACCTGGAGGTTGGTATATGTATTCTTCATATATCCAGGCGGTAGATATGGATGCTGAAGTGGTGCTGAGCTCTTTAGAAGAGAACTTACTTATTCTTAAAGACAACGATGGTAATGCGTATTTACCAGAGTGGGATTTTAACGGTATTGGAGAATTAGACTTTAGACATGGATATCAAATAAAGACCAATACAGTAGACACAATAGAGATCTGTGGCTTACAGATGTATCCAGAAGCTAATCCACTATTTATTAGTCAAGGTTGGAACCTAATTTCTTATTTAAGAGAGAGTCCATCTCCTGTAGATATAGTGTTAGAGAACATGAACAGTACTGGTAACTTATTGTTGGTTAAAGATTTTAATGGAAGCCCATACTTACCGGAATGGAACTTTAATGGAATAGGTGATATGCAACCTGGACAAGGGTATCAATTAAAAACAGTAGAGATAGATACACTCATCTATCTATCTAACGACCTAGACTATAGAGTTTCTACAAGTCGCGTAATTAATTCAAAATTAGAACATTTTGATAGGCCTCTAAATACCGGAAACAATATGCAAATTGTTATTCCAGAGAATGTTTGGGAGAGTACGATAGAAGAAGGTTCAGAGATTTCTGCGTATAATTCGACAGGAAAACTTGTAGGAGCAACAGTCTATTCAAATCCCACAACTGTGTTAACACTTTGGGGTAATGATCTAAGCACTGAATTGGTTGATGGTTTATTAGTAAACGAACCTGTAACTTTTAAAGTTTGGAACAATGGAAGGCTTAGAGACGTTGAAATTACAAACTGGTCTGTTGGAGCTAATTCATATGAAATAGATGCTGTAAATGTAGTTTCTTCTATAGACTTTAGTCCGGATTATGCTTTAACAAGTTTGTTTGATGCGATACCGAATCCTTCGTATCAGACAACAAACATTTCATTCTTTATTGTAGAATCAAATAAGGTTAATATCTCGGTATATACTATTTTAGGAGAACTTATAGAAGTTATTGCAAACTCTAAGTATACTGAAGGTTTACATGAAATAGAAATGAATGTTTCACATCTAGAAGCGGGTAGTTATTTTTATACGATGACAACAGCTGATTTTAAACAGACAAACCAATTAATCATTCTTAAAGAATAACTTCTTTGAAGATGTATATGTCTAAGTTTCTAGCATAGATTTCTACAATCTAATATAGAGTGTGAAAGCAAACAAAAAAGACCACCCAATCGAGTGGTCTTTTTTTATAGGATTACACATTCTACAATACTGTCTTTTTCAAATCAGTGAGTATAATACTCCCAAGTTTAATAACCACCATACATGAAATAAGTATGTGTAAGTCTTCAATGAATTTGGACTTATATCTATGTTATACTTTTAGTAAATACAATCTACTTTAAAGACTTTTATATTGATGTGTTTTATAAGTCTAAATACTTCTCAAGTATCAACTATTACCCTTCCTTTTCTCTAATGTTTCAATAAGATTTATGAGACCACAAAGGAGTGTTAAATCTGCAAAATAATAGTTCGATGTATCACCCTGCATCTCCACAGCAAAAAGGCGAACCATTTGGTTCGCCTTTTTTGTTTACTGTAATTTGAAGTATATTTCTATATTATTTGAAGACTTACTCTTACCAGACAGAATACAATACTGATTTTTTCTTCTGATGAGAACTTGCGTTTTATTTGTCGCTTGATGCCTATAATAATTGATTTTTATTTCTTTTTATCTCCCATAAAGAGTTGTTTTGTTTTGCCGGAATTGTGACTTAAATTTGCTAATTTACAGTCCAATTATACGGTCTGTAGTTATTTATAATTTAAATAATTATGACCTATTTTTTACCTATTTAACTATATATTTGATTTGTGAGTTTATGGTGTTTCCTAAAACCTAGTAGAGTAGGTGTAATTTAAAATATAAAACAATAGTTATGGCGAAAATTTATTTTGGAGATATCTCAGCAAAATTTGTTGGCCCAGGTTATCCTAATCCAGATTGGAAAAAAGATTTAGAAAATGATTTATCAAGATTTGAAAAATTTACAATAGAGTTAAATCTATTATATAGTAATTGGAATAATGCATTTGGAGAAAATTTCCAACCAATTATTATAATAGATGATAAAATTACATTTAACCAATCACTTTTATTAGAATGGGAAAACAATGAAAAAGTACAAACATTTTGTTTTCAAGGTGGTAATTGGAACGAACAATGGATTAAGTGGGGAGATGAAATTGTTTTAAAAGAAGATAAAGATATTCATCTTTTCACCAAAGAACTTTTGTCTTTAATGGGTGATCAATCTCAGGTTCGATTTGATTTAAATGTCACTACTTCTAATGATGAAGAGGAAGAATATACTGTTATAATTAAATTTGAAAAAGAAAAAAAAGACATTATTATCTCATACGATTCTTTTTTTGACGATGAAGACTAAGAAGATTCTTGAAGAAAAATCAATAATCAAAAATTTAGAAATTGTTGTATTAACTATCTTTAAATCAATAAAATAATGTTAACTAAAGAATAAGTTAAATCATCAGTTCACATTAAATAAATGTAGCCTTTCGCCGAATTATTTAAGACTGAAAAAAGACAGAATCACTGGATTCAATTTTTGAAAAATCTCATAACTTATGGATCGATAATCTAAACAAGATTAAGGGTAAAGTTAATTATATCATTGATGAATCGAACTTGATATAGATTTCTACAAAGATTTATATGATTTATTTTCTGATGATGAAGGCAAGGTTATGTTTAATTCTGGATTTTTTGAATGTAATATGACTACAGTTGTAAAATTTGATAGTGGTCATTACTTTGAATTAAAATCTGATGGACTACACTGGCGATGGGATGATGATTACGAAGAAGAAGATTAGTTAAATTCATCATAGCAGCCTTTAAAACGGTACATTAACTAATGGCCAAAACTTAATTGAAAAAAAATGGATTTAAATTACTTTTATAATCCCAACTCATCACTATATGAGGGCCTTGAGAAATTATTTATCAAAAAAGATTTCTTTGATAATAATCATAGAAATCAAATAATGAAACTTGCTAAAGATTGTCATGACTTTTGGTTAAATCAAGTTAAGAGCTTCAAGTGCAGTTCCATTAAATACATATTAATCGGTGAAGCACCGCCTTTTAGTGTAGATGATGTTGCGTATGTTTATAATCCAGCATCAAAAAACACACATTGGCAAACCCGTATTCTAAAGGCATTTGGTATAGATGAAAAATCTAAGGAAGATGCATTTTCTAAATTGCGGGAGGAAGGGTTCTTGTTAATAGATCTGTTCCCTTATCCTGCAAAGTTCAATAAGGTGCACGGAAGAAAAGCCTATAAAGAGTTGATAGACCTGTCTGTAGAGCATTATTTACCGAAGCTTTTGCAATTATTGGATGACAAGCTTAATAAAGAAGTAAAAATTGCCTTTGCCATGAAAAGATTCGGTAATCATATAAATGAAGTCTTAGAAAATGACAATGGTCGTAAAGGCTATGATCTTTTTGGCAAAGATACATTGAATTGGAAATTGGGGAAAAGCGCAGATAGGACGAATAATGATAAGATTGAATTAAAAAGATTAAGTTGTTATGAAAACGTTATTGCTGATCATTCAGGGAGCCCTAATTCATCCCTGATTCAACATGCCTTTAATTTGCCAGCAATAAATAATTGAATTTTTTATGAAAAAAGATGTAAATAGGGGCTCTTTAAAAACTGAAAAGAAAGTCATTTATATAGATATGGATGGAGTTCTTTGTGATTATGGTGCTTTTCTTGAAAAGATGATTAGTAAAGGAATGAATAAGTTTCAGGTGTTTAAAATGCTTGGAGTATTTGAAGATCTGAATCCAATCCAAGGGGCCGTTAACGCTTTTCACTTATTAGACCAATACTTTGATGTTTATATCTTATCCACTCCCTTATGGTCAAACCCAGACTCTTGGAAAGGGAAAAGAATTTGGGTGGAAAAGTATCTTGGGAAGGCAGCCAAAAAGAAACTAATCCTATCACATAACAAAGGCTTAATGAAAGGTAAATACCTTATTGATGATAGGGAAGCAAATGGAGTGCTAGATTTTGAAGGTGAGCATATTAAGTTTGGTGAAGAGGAGTTTAGTAATTGGCAGGATGTTTTAAATTATCTTTTTAAGAAAGAGAGGCTGTCATTACAAAATGAATTATTATGATTTTAGCCTTTTTTGCTATATCTATTACTTGAATTTAGCATAGTTAATTATCTGCCTCTAAATTTATAAATTCGTTTCTTATAGATTTGTTTAAACGTTTGATGTTTTCTTTTTGTTCTGCGTCTATTTTTTCTTTATTATTTTTATAGTAGATATCCCATGATGAACTTGCTTTAATGAATGCATCATCTGGTAACATTTTTTCTTTTTTTATATAATGTTTCTGCAACGAATCTATATACGAATCTTTCATGTTGTCCTCTTATTTGATTACTTTAGTTTCGAATGCTTTTTTAATTTCTGTAACACTAGGCTGTCCTGCTGAGTTCAATCCTACTAAGTTTTCTGAAATATGAATTGTTTTGTCCCCTAACTTTAAGTTTGGGGTTGATATTGAATTTACAACCATAGATATACTTTTTAACGAAAAGCAAACTCTCAAATCTTTAGATATTTTACTCTTCATTTCTGTGATTCTGTTTTGAACTATATATTCTGAAAACCCTAAGTCTATACCAGTACCATTCCAGAAATATTTTACAAAATCTTTGTATTTTTTTGTATTTCTTTTTGGTGAATAATTTATTGATAATGGTACCACATCTAAAAATAGAAATCCTTGATTATTTAGGAAGTCGATCATTTCTGACTTAGAAGGATATGAGTCTACAACACCTTTTAGAGCCTTGTACGGTGCCTTTAAGTACATTCCTTTAGCTTCACCTGTTCTATCATAGATGTAATTAGAAATTGAACCATCAGCGTCAAATGGTGGCGCTTCACAAAACATAATATACTTTACTTTACTTATTTTTTTAAGATTTTCGCTCCACAATTTATGTGATTTTTCATATATTAAATTCAATGCTTTTAAATCTTTTTCTACATTAAAGAGTTCTGTAAAGCTTTGCATATCCTTCTTTATAACTTTAGTCTTTGTTGATGTTTTGTCAGGGCTTTTACTTTTAGGTTTAACTTCTTTTTTTACTACAATAGATTTATTAATATGGCCTTCTTCTGAATATTCAATATATGAAGTCAATGAATCAAAAGACTTCATATTAACTCCCATGTCTTCGATTTCGTTCCAAATAATCATTGGTTGATCTTTGAATTTATTTATAACATCCTTCCAGATATTATCATAAATTGTTTTAATAATTTTAAGAGAACTACCATTTACATCTTGTATAGATAATATCCCTTGCTCTGTACACAAGTCAATTATACAACCCTTATTTACAGAATTGATTTTAATCTTCAAATCTGATATTAAGTCCCAACTAAAGATGTGTGTAACCTCATCATCATTCACGCAATTACTAAAGAAACCATCCATGTTTACATATAGAAAACCATGCATGTTATCTCCATCGTCTCCAATCTTTACACTTGAATTAAAATAAAATGGATTATGTTTATCGGTATCGAATCCTTTAGATGATAAATCTTTGTATATATATGGAAGAAAGGGTAATAATTTTTCACTTTCAATTTTAGAACAAATTTTGCTGATTTGTACATCTGTTAATTTCTGACTACCCTCATTTATTTGGGTATCCTCTGTGTTAATTTGGTGTTTTTTAGGCGTTAATAAGTAAGGTTCTACATTTACTTCTAATCCTTCAGCTATATAACGGATTATATGAACTTCTCCCTCAGTGAAATCCTCATCCGAATTTGCAATATTAACTAGCTGTGTCATCACAGATTTTTTATAAGTATCAGTGAAATTCGTATTTAATTGCATTAAACAATAATCTAAAATATCTTTTAATGATTCGGGTTCTTCTTGGATAATTGAAAGATACCAGTTACAAGAACTAGTATAAATTGAATTAATTTTCATTTCATCAGGTTCTGTCAGCCAAATCAATAAAGATTTTTTTATTTCTAGAATCTCTTCGTCTTTTAAATTACCATCAGATTTATGTGCAAATAGAACGAATATAAAACAAATAGCATGTTGAGGAGAATGCTTCATTTGCTGTTTGATTTCTCTAACATTCTTATTATTTGAATTACTTTCTTTTACTCCATCTTCCTCCATTATTACCTGAGAAATCTCATCTATCAATGCTTCAAACATGTCATTCTCGTTATAATCTGATGTTTTTGGTTTTGACTTTAAGTCATTACTTAATATTACATCTAATGATGTTTTGAATTTTAGATTATCATCCCAGTAATTAAAGCATTCAGCATTCATTGCTCCTCCTAATCTTTCATGAAGGTCGTTCCATAGTTCAACAATCTTAGCCCCTTCTAAAAGAGATTGTTTAATATTATCCTTTGTATCATATTTGAAGCCCAAATAATTCCCCAATAATATGGCTGGCTTTGAAATACGTTCCGACCAAAAAAGACCACCGATTGTCAGGCAGTCTTTAAATTCAAGATCAAGTATTTTACACGTATTTTTATATTCAAAATGAGTTTTATAAAGTTCTATTTGCCCAAAATAAGTATTTGCCATTTTTAAAGTTTTTAATATATGTATAGTATACAATTATTCACCGTTTCAAATTTAATAAAATGTTGACAATCAATCCTCAAGAAACTCTATTATTATACATCAAAACGTATTTAAAAATAAATTATAGTGTAAGTCTTCAATGAATTCGAACTATTTGTACTATTTTTAAGTTAAATATTTAGTAATTGTAATCAACTTTAAATACAAATCTATTGTGATGTGTTTTATTAGTTTATATTCTTCTCAAGAATCAACTATTCCCCTTCCTTTTCTTTAATGTTTCAAAAAGATTTATGAGACCAAAAAGGAGTGTTAAATCAGCAAAATAATAGTTAGATGTATCTCCTTTTAGTACACAGCAAAAGGAGAACTCAGAATTTAAAAATTCACTAAAGAAGTTCATGTCTAACTAATCGTTTGCATGGTATGTATTATTTCTGTTCATTATAAAATGTTACATTACCTTAATTGCTGAAAACTTAACAAAAAATGTGTAAACTTATTTTTTTTTAGTAATTTTAATTTTGTGTAAATCGAACAACTTTCTGTGTTTATCTTCAAAATCCAAATAGAAAAACGGGATTAATCATATTCAGGGAGTTGAAAAATAATTTAATTTTAAAATTTAAATAACTATGAAATTCTATTCTTTACAAAGTCAAGAGTCTGATTCAATAATTCCATTATTAAGAGTTAGTTCTACTGTTGTAGAAACTAGTGACCCTGATTACAACGAAGTAGTTTATTCTGTATCAGATGATTTTTTTGATCAACCATTTTTATTTGGTAATATGGATTCTGTGACAGCTATTCTTGAAGATCCATGTTTAAATATTGAAAATTCTTCTTATAATAACCCATGCTTTGATGACGTAGAAGATTGGATTGAAAACCTTGTACCTGTTGAAGTTGAAATCTCAGACCATCCATTAAATACTGAATCAATAGAAATTTATTTGTATGAAATAAATGAATATCACGAACTTTTCAGTAAACAATCACCATGTCATTGCTACAAAAAAGGAGAAAACAAATTTATACAATATAGGGATGAATTACCCCCTTCAGATGCTGAAGACTGGGATGATGCAGTTAGAGAGTTTTTTTTAAGTGATACTTTAGATTATTTCCCAATAATTATAGAACATCCAGATGTTAATGTTTATGGGAAAAAATTAGATTTTTCAGAGGACACATTTAATAAAGTTAAGAAGTATCTTACTATAACTAAGTTATAAACTATACTAGTAATAGTTAACTAATATCGGACACAAATGTAAGTCTTCAAAGAATTTGGACTAATTGTATCCATATGTAAGTTATACATTTAGTAATTACACTCAACTTTATTAATACTCTTCTATACTGATGTGTTTTATAAGTCTAAATACTTCTCAAGTATCAACTATTCCCCTTCCTTTTATCTAATGTTTCAATTAGATTAATCAGACCACAAATGAGTGTTAAATCTGCAAAATAATAGTTCGATGTATCACCCTGCATCTCCACTCTAAGGGATATTTGCGATTTTGACGTAAATATCCCTTTTTTTGATCTCTTCAATCCCTTGATAACACTGAGGGTTTTGAGTATTGACTCATTCATTCTAATAGTTCGACATTTTTTATTCGCGAAACTGAATTTTCGGGAAATATCGAACTTAATATCAGGTTTTTTTCTACCGTTGTGGCAATAGCGTATGATTCAGCTATTTTGCTCTGAATTTTTATTCCTTGGTGAAAATTCCGGCGATACTGACCACCCGATTCCGGTTTATGTTCACCAGTCATTTTTAATTGAATTAAATCTTCAAAACTTCTACCATATCAGAGTTTCAGGCAATTTAAGTTAATTACAATGGAGTGGTCAATAATTTCTGGTTTTACATGCTGAGTATTACCGGGATTTCTACATTTGGTTGATCAGTTTTTATCAAAAACTCAAAACTTAGCGGGTTTTGGCGTAATGAATCAAATAATTGTTAATTTGAGAAGAATTATCATTAATCTAATTCTTGGCAAGGTTGTATATTAAACAGTCTTTTTGAATAGTTAAGTAATTAACGTTATATATACACGTATTGAATACTATTTAAAGCTGTAAGTCTTTAAGTTATGAAAATCAATTAATTGAGTTAGTAAATAAATTTGATTGAACTAGATAAATAGGAACAGTTATTGGTTAAATTTATAGAATTAATGATTTTAAATCTTAAATTAGGTTACATTATCAAAAACTTCAAATTTACACTTCTTATTTCATTTTTTGTTACCGGATTTTCCTTTGCAAACAACCATTCTTTTATTTATGATGAGGGGTTCATGGTTATTGGGTGTATGGATGTGAACGCAGTAAACTATAACATTGAAGCAAATGAACAAGAAGAAGATGAATGGGGAAATATAGTATGTACCTATTTATCTTGTGATGAAGTGCCTTATAATGGCTGTAGGTATCCTGAAGCATTTTCACCTTGGCACGAATTTTTTACCCCAGCTGATTGCATCAATTACGGAGGTATACCATGTGAGGGGTATTATACATGTGATTCTTGTGCCTACAATGAAGTTTGTATTAGTGGAATATGTCAAGAAATTGTTCCGCTAAGTTCCAGTTTACCCATTCTCTATATTAATACTGAAAATCAAGATTCTATTAATTCAAATGATACATACGTTTTGGGAACTGTTACTGTTGAGGGTGGTTTGAGTGTAAAGAGTGATTCTATAATTTCTGGAATTGCTTCACTTACCATGAAAATAAGAGGTCGAGGAAACTCTACTTGGGAACTCCCTAAAAAACCATATCAAATGAAACTAGACGATAAAGCAGAGCTACTTGATATGCCAGATGACAAAAAATGGATTTTCCTAGCTGAGTATTGCGATAAAACTATGTTGAGAAATACAATTGCATTTGAAATGGGATATTCTAGTGTATTAGACTGGACGCCAAAAGGAGAATTTGCAGAAGTTTACATAAATGGTCTGTATAATGGGACCTATAACATTACACAAAAAGTAGAAGAAAAATCAAATCGTGTAGACATTGGTAATGATGGGTTTTTATTAGAAATCGATCAGTTAGAAAGTCTTGATGAAGATGATCATTACATATCTTCAAATCAATTCCCTGTCATAAAGATTAAGGAGCCAAATATTAACTCCATCATAGAGAACGATGGAGTTGCTGTTGCGGACAGTACTATTACAAAAATTAGTGATTTTATTAATGAGTTTGAATCCGTATTATTTGGCAATAATTTTACAGATTCAATAAATGGTTATGCAAAATATATAGATGTAGAAAGCTTTATTGATTGGTTTCTTATTAATGAAATCACTAAAAATGTTGATTCCAAAAACTACTCAAGTATCTACTTTAATGTTATTTTAGAGGATGATAATAATGGAAAGATAAAGATGGGCCCTCTTTGGGACTTTGATATATCTTTTGGCAACAACAACTATTCTGATTGTGAATTTACAGATGGTTGGTGGGTAAGAAACAATCAGTGGATTTCAAGATTATTTGAAGATATCCATTTTCAAAATCTAGTAAAAGTTAGATTTGTCGACCACTTTTATTCAAAAAAAGATACTATACTAGATAAAATAACCAATTACTCAAATGCCTTATTATCTTCAGCGGTTGAAAATGATAATCAATGGTCTCCATACTTGGGGTCTTATATATGGCCAAATCCAATTGAAGGAGATGTTTTAACTGGTAATTCTGGAGAAGGTGGGTACTTAGAAGCTGTTAATTATATGGCAAATTGGTATACTCAAAGAATGGAATGGTTGTTTCAAAATTTAGCTGGAGAAATTGATATATACGGTTGTTTGGATGAAAATGCCTTAAATTATAATCCTTCTGCAAACTTTCAGGAGCAAGATCAATGGGCTAATATTCTTTGCACCTACGAGTCATGTAATGATGTACCTTCAAATGGATGTATGTATACAAATGGCTTTGCGGCATGGAACAACAACTTTGACGCTAATGATTGTACTAATTACGGAGGAACACCATGTGAACAAGTAATAGAATTCGTAACTACAGAACAAGTGCTCTATTTCCCTACAGGTTGGTCTATTTTCTCTACCTATATGTACCCAGAAAATATGAGTATGGATGCAATTTTAGAACCTATTGTAGATAACGTAGTCATTGTTAAAGATTATTTAGGGTCAGCATATCTTCCAGAATTTAATTTTAATATTATTGGTAATATAGAAGTGGGTGAAGGATACTATATTAAAACTAATAATTCCGAGAATTTAATTATTGAAGGGGTTTATGAGGAGCCGGAAGAAAACCCAATTGAACTCTTTGTTGGTTGGAATTTATTCGGATATTTAAGACTAGAGCCTGCAGATGCTACTGCTATTTTATCTGATCTTCATAGTACTTGCAACGTATTAATTGTTAAAGATTATTTAGGAAATGTTTATTTACCTGAATGGGGATTTAATAACATAGGAAACTTAGAACCAGGAAATGGCTATCATATAAAACTCAGTAATGAAGGGCCCCTTACCTATATTTCTAACAATGATTTCTACAGAAATTCTTCTACAGAAGCTTCCTACAGCAAAATTACTCACCTAGCAAAAGTTTCAGCAACAGACAATAATATGACCATTGTTATAGAAGACTCTTCTTGGGATGTACTTCCAAAAGAAGGTTCTGAAATTTGTGCTTACGATTCTTCAGGAAACTTAGTTTGTTCTGCTGTCTACTCTAGTCCTGTTACAGTCCTTACTTTATGGGGAGCTGATGCAACAACAACTACTAAAGATGGTTTAGTAATTTCTGAAGCTGTATCATTTAAGCTATGGTCAAACAACCAAGAACAGACTTTTAAAGTGTCTAAATGGTTAGAAGGAGCAAATTATTATGATGTAAATGCTATTAATGTTGCCTCTACAATTATTACTACTAATTTAGTAAGCGAGGTAATTATTAGTAATAGAGAGTTAGTAAGAATTATTAATGTATTAGGTCAAGAAGTTCCTACTAAAGAAGCATTTAAAGGAGAAGTTTTATTTAATGTGTATAACGATGGTACTATAGAGAAAAGGATTAAATAACCAATTTCTCCATACAGAACGACCAACCATTGTATTAGTAGTTATTAACAAATACTGATTCTTTTATTTGAGACTAAATTAGTCAAACCAAATACAGTTAAAGAAGGCCTACCACTTAGAATTAGTTTAGAGTAATTTAGACACTAAATCCAGATAGTTATTAGTTTAATCTTAACTCATTTTGTAAGTTTGTAGTATCTATAACTTAAACACTGCTATAAAATGACATCTAATATTAAACTAAATAGCTCATTATTAGCATTTTTTATATGCATTAACTTTTCTTTTGCTCAAGAATGGAATCTAGTTTGGGAGGATAATTTCGAATCACAAGGGGCAATAAATTCCGAAAACTGGTTCCATCAAACGTTATTACCTAATGGTTATAGCTGGTACAATTCTGAGCTACAACATTATACAAATCGTATTGAGAATTCATATGTTGAAGATGGATTGCTAAAAATAGTAGCAATAAAAGAGCCCTTTACTGATCAGGGACATACCAAATCATATACATCTGCTAGATTAAACTCCAAGTTTTCTTTTAAATATTGCAAAATAGAAATTCGTGCAAAATTGCCATATGGACAAGGAACATGGCCTGCGATTTGGACTTTGGGTAAAGATATTATTGAGCCTGGAGGTTATTGGACTGAGTCTGGTTTTGGGACTTCAGCTTGGCCAGCTTGCGGTGAAATTGATATTATGGAGCATTGGGGTAGCAATCAAAATTTCGTCCAAAGTGCTACACATACCCCATCAAGTTATGGTGGAACCATTAACCATGGCGGACAATGGATTTCTACAGCATCTTCACAACACCATACCTATGGTTTAGAGTGGACTGAGGAAAAACTAGTCTTCAGTGTAGATGATGTAGTGCACTATACCTACAATCCTCCTATTAAGAATAGTAATACATGGCCATTTGACGCAGAACAGTATTTAATATTAAACATTGCTATATCTCCTGATATTAGTCCAAATTTTGTTCAGAGTGCTCTAGAAATAGATTATGTAAGAGTTTACCAAACAGCTGATCAAAACACTGGAGGTTCTTCAGATATTTCAGGTTGTACAGATCCTAATGCAGTTAATTACAATAGTAATGCAAGTATACAAGCAGTAGATCAATACGGTAATATGTTATGTACTTATACTGCATGTAATCAAGTTCCTTCTCAAGGATGTATGTATACGAATGCATTTGCTCCTTGGCATGAGTTCTTCAATGCTTCAGATTGTTCTAACTATGGTGGTACACCTTGTGATGGTGGTGCCGCAATCGGAATAGGTTGTATAGATATAAATGCAACAAACTATAATATCGATGCAAGTATACAAGCAGAAGATCAATATGGTAATTTAGTATGTACTTATGCTTCATGTAATCAAGTTCCTTCTGAAGGATGTATGTATATAGATGCTTTTGCTCCTTGGAATCAGTATTTTAATGCTGCTGATTGTTCTAATTATGGTGGAACACCTTGTGAAGGTGAACCCGAAGTAATAGAGGGTTGTATGGATGTTACAGCATTAAACTATACTGCCAATGCCACCATCGAAGATAACACTTGTGAATATCCATGTGAGGTAAACTGGAATATTATTGTAACAGATCAAAATCATTCTATTTTTATAGATGGACCTTGGATTAATATTAATGGAAATCCATTAGCAGAAGGGTCGATTATTGGTGTATTCTACCAAAATGAAGACGGAATTCTGGGATGTGCGGGTTATACAACGATAGCAGAAGGTATTGCCCAAATATCTGTTATGGGTGACGATACTACTACTGAAGGAATCGATGGTTTGATTGCTGGGCAGCAATTCACATATCGTATATGGGATGCGTCAAGTTGTGAAGAATACGGCGCTGTATTAACCTACTTAAATGGTCCTGAAACATATACTTCTAATGGGATCTCATTTGTTAATTCTGTAACTGGAACAGCCTTTGGGGCAAATGCACAAACCATTGAATTACCGGAAGGTTGGTTTATATTTTCTAGCCATATGATTCCTGAAAATGTAGATATTGCCTCCGTTTTATCTCCTATTTTAGAAAATATAATTATTGCAAAAGATTATTTAGGTTTAGCATATCTACCCGAATGGAACTTCAACGGAATCGGCGATATGAAAGTTGGTGAAGGATATCAAATAAAAATGAATGTAGCCGCAGATTTAACTATTGTAGGTGTACAAATACTACCCGAAGAAAGCACAATTGAATTTATAGCAGGATGGAGTATTTTAGGATATCTTAGAGCCGAGGCTGCTCCAGTAAATTTAGTTTTAGCAAGTCTAGTTGCTGACGGAAACCTAATTATTGTTAAAAATTCGAATGGTCTAGCCTATCTTCCTCAATGGGATTTCAATGGCATTGGTACAATGAATCCTGGCGAAGGATATCAAATAAAAACAAATATTTCTGGAATATTTGAATATTTGGCTAACCACCTTTCTTACTAAAATATTAGTAAATATACAATACACTTAAAATTGTAGTGATTACGATAAATTCGTTTCTCAGGTGATTTAACAATTTAACTCTGTTTATGACTTTACTAAAAAATTGTTCGTTCTTATTTTTAATCTTTCAAATGTTTCTAGTGTCCTGTTCTGATACAGAACAAAAGGTTAATAAATACACTGAGATTGAAAAAAAAATAGATTCCATTATAAAGAAGATGACACTAGCAGAAAAAGCTGGCCAAATGACACAGGTAGGAATACCTACCATTCTAATGCAAAATGGATATTGGGATGCTGCCGATACACTAATTATTGATACTAATAAACTTAGAACAGCATTAAACGAAAATCATATAGGGTCTTTTGTAGGTAAGGGCTATTACCCACCCTCCAGAAAAGAATATTATCATTTGATTGCACAAATTCAGGATATTGCACTTAATGAAACTCGATTAGGCATTCCCATAGTTTACGCTACAGATGCAGTTCATGGTGCAAATTACACTGAAGGTTCAACTGTTTTTCCACATCAGATTGCAATGGCTGCAACTTGGAACCCTAATTTAGTTGAAAAAATGGGCGCTATTACATCCTATGAACTAAGAGCATCAAATACACCTTGGAATTATGCACCAGTATTAGATGTTAGCTGGCAAGCCCAATGGGGTAGGATCTACGAGACCTATGGAGAAGATACTTATCTGACCACAATAATGGGTAATTCATTTATTCAAGGTTCTCAATCTGATAATATTGCCAATCCAGAAAAGACAGCTATTTGCTTAAAACACCTCATTGGTTATGGATCACCTCTTTATGGGAAAGATCGAAAAAATACTGTAATGCCCGAAAGATATATACGTCAGTATTATTTACCACCTTTTGAGGATGCTATTAAAAATGGAGCAAAATCAGTGATGATTAGTTCTGGCTTAGTAAATTCAATACCATGCCACGTAAATAAATTCCTTATAACTGAGTTATTAAAAGAAGAATTGAACTTTAAAGGAATTGCTATTTCAGACTGGGGTGATATGCAATTCTTAAGCGATTTTCACAAGACAGCTCCTAGTTATAAAGATGCCGTAGAACAAATGGTTAATGCTGGAATTGATATTTGTATGGTGCCTTATGATGCCAGCTTTGCACAGTACGTTATAGAACTAGTAAATGAAGAGAAGATCTCTATATCTAGAATTGATGATGCTGTTCGCAGAATTCTAAGATTTAAATTTGAATTGGGCTTGTTTAACAAACCAAATACACACTACAAAGACTATCCTGATTTTGGGTCAGAAAAATTTTCCAAAGAAAGCTACAATGCAGCTGTCGAAGGAATTACTCTTCTCAAAAATAACGATATTCTACCATTTGAATACGGGAAAAAGATCTTAGTTACTGGGGTTGCTGCACATTCGTTAAACTATCTTAATGGGCCTTGGACAAGAAGCTGGAGTGGGCAGGATACAACTTACAACGATAATGAAAAACACACCATTTTAGAAGCCATTATTGAAAAAAACGGAGCTTCTAATACACAATATTTTACCGGAACCTCTTATGATGCTGACATCAATACTAAAGAAGTCGTTGACGCCACAAAGGATTACGATTATTTAGTTGTCTGCCTAGGGGAACAACCAGCAACAGAACGACCAAGTGATATTAAGGAATTGTATCTACCCGAAGCTCAAAGAAATTTAGTGAAAGAGCTTAAAAAAACAGGAAAGCCAATAATCCTTGTCTTGTTAGAAGGTAGAACACGTATTATTTCAGATATTGTATCAATAGTAGATGGTATTTTAATGGCATACTATCCTGGTCATGAAGGTGGAGATGCACTAGCGGATATTCTTTTTGGAGATGTAAATCCATCCGGGAAATTGCCGCTTACCTACCAAAAACATGCCGCAGCTCCTATGCCATATATTCATACAGTAACCGATAGAGCTGATAATTTTGGAGGATATACAGACTACGACCCTCAGTGGCCTTTTGGTTTTGGACTAAGTTATACAAACTTTAGTTACGACAGTATTAAACTTAGCTCTATAAAACTAGGAGCAAGTGATAGCTTGCAAGTAAGTATTCAAATAAGTAATATTGGAAATAGAACTGGGAAAGAAGTCGTACAACTTTATATACGAGATGATTTTGCCAGCCTTGACCCGGATTATGAACGATTAATTCGTTTCAAAAAAGTAGAACTTAAATCAGGAGAAACAAAAGAAGTTACATTCACTATTAGGGAAAAAGATCTTGCATTTGTCTCTGCTTCAAATGAATGGATTAGTGAAGAAGGTAGCTTCACATTAACTACTGGAAACCGTATGAATGTTTTTAAGAGTGCACAATTCGATTACTAAACAAAACATTAAATCAGCAACATGAAAACGAACTTCATTTTATTCGGTACTATACTTATTACGTTTTTATCTTGTAAAGAAAATGTACAAGAAACTAAAACTCAAAAAAAGGTAAAGAATGTTGAGTCTGTAGCTAACTGGGATGGCTGTATGGTTAGTGCTTATGTTTTTCAGGAAGATGGAAGATATTTACCCACTAATTCTTCAGAACTAATTCGTGATTTTGAAAGTCTAATTGATCACGATATTGGCTCAATAATGTGGTATCCTACTTTTGCTGATAAATTTCCTACAAAAGAGTGCAATAAACTTAAACAACAGAACATTTTGCCACATTTGACCTGGGAACTCTTTTTCCCCGATTCAATAGCGTATAATACTATGCCAAATAAGGGGGCTTACAACTTAATGGATCAAGTGCTTAATGGAAAACATGATGCCTATATTGAACAATTTGCAAATGATGCGAAGGTATTTCAAAGAGATATATTAATTCGATTTCTCCATGAGTTTAACGGAAACTGGTACTTGTGGAGTGGTAAAAAAAACGGTGGAGAAAACGGAGGACCTCAAAAGGTAGTGGCTGTATGGAAATATGTTGTAAATAAGTTCAGAGCATTAGGGGCTAATAATGTAAAATGGATATGGAATCCGCACGGCCCTAGTATAGATATATCAACTGAAAGTTGGAATCATATTATAAACTATTGGCCAGGAGGTTCTTATGTAGACTGGATTGGTATGGATTCTTACAATTGGTATCCAGCAGATCCTTGGGGTGGAGTTCGCCCATTTCGCGATTTTGACAATTGTTTTCGGGATCTATACGATGAATGCATTAAACTTGGCGAGCAACCTATTATGATTGCTGAATTCGGAACTCCGGAGTTTGATTATAAAGGACAAAGAAAATCAGATTGGATAAAGGATGCTCTTTACAAAATTAAAAATGAGTATTCCAAAATCAAAATGTTTGTTTGGTTTAATATCAACAAAGAACTAGACTGGCGAGTTAATTCGAGTCCAGAAGCATTAGAAATATTCAAAGAAGGGATAAAAGATCCTTATTTCGTTGCCAATAAAGATTCTCAAAATTAGAACCTAGTTAATCTAAGCTATATTATTTATCTTCTATTTGCAGTCACTATAGCTTTGATTATAGGTAAGAAGGAATATCGGACAATTTGATGTTAAAACCAAACATCTATTATAGTTAAGAATTATTTGAGGTATCATCCATATAAATGATCATATCGATAATCTTGTTTGAATATCCCCATTCATTGTCGTACCAGCTAACTACTTTAACAAAGGTGTCTGTTATTTGCATACCAGCATTTGCATCGAAAATAGAAGTATGTTCATTTGAGATAAAATCAGAAGAGACTACCATGTCTTCTGTATACGCTAAAACCCCCTTTAAATCTTCCGACTCTGATGCCTTTTTCATAGCTAAGCAAATTTCTTTATAAGTAGTCTTGTTTTTTAAGTTTACACTAAGATCAACAACTGAAACATTTGAAATGGGGACTCTAAAAGCCATTCCAGTAAGCTTACCTTCCAACTCTGGAATAACTCTTGACACTGCCTTTGCAGCGCCCGTAGATGAAGGTATAATGTTATCATAAGCACTTCTACCTAATCTCCAATTTTTACTAGAGACTCCATCTTTTGCTTTTTGTGTTGATGTAACAGCATGAACTGTTGTCATTAATCCACTTTCAATACCAAAACTATCGTTCAATACTTTAGCTATAGGAGCTAAACAATTTGTTGTACAAGATGCATTTGAAATAATTTTCATCTCTGGTTGATACTCCTTATGATTAACTCCATAAACAAACATAGGGGTCTTATCCTTTGTTGGCGCAGAAATAACAACATTCTTAGCTCCTGCTTTAATATGACCATTTGCTAGCTCTTCAGTAAGAAATAATCCTGTTGATTCAATAACATAATCTACATCTAAAGATCCCCAATCTAATTTTGTTGGATCTTTCTCGCTAGAAATTCGAATTTGTTTATCATTTATTATTAAGTTTTGTCCATCGGTATCAATTTGATCCAAAAGTCTTCCATGTGTCGAATCATATTTTAACAAATAGGCTAAATATTCAATTTCAACTAAGTCATTGATTGCTACAACTTCTACGTGATTGTTTTTGATGGCAGACCTTAGTACAAGTCTACCTATTCTTCCAAAACCATTTATTGCAATTTTAATCATTTATGCGATAATTTAATGTTATACTTTTCACTCAAATAGCAAAATATTTTTACAAGTATTTTAACTTGCTATCTATAAATCCTATTTAGTGTTAAAGATACACTTTTAAGTGGTTGTTATTCACTTAAACTTTTATAAAAAAATGCAAAAAAAAAGGCTGCTATACAGCAGCCTTTTTTTAAACAATTATTACTATTTCAATACGCTCAATCTTTTTGTTTTACTAAAAGTATCTGTAGTCATCTTATAAAAATAAGATCCAGCTTCTAACATACCTACATCAACTGAAACTATATGAGTCCCTTTTGAATAGGTAGACTGCGTAATTACTTTTACTAATTCACCAAGAGTGTTATATAACGAAATATTTACAAGCGATGATTTACTAGTTAAGAAAGATATTTGAGTAATTGAAGAGCTTGGATTTGGTACAGCTTCTAATAAGTGCATATCCATAGCGGTAACATCTGCTACAATAGAACTAACTACAATAATAGCATTTGCAGAATATACAGCAGAACCTACTTCACATTTACGTACATTTAAGTCTACAACTAAACCATTAGTTAATCCTTTAAAGCTAATATCTTCGGCAATAGACATACCGTCTTTTGTTATAGTAGTAGCATCATTACCCCAAACTGTTAGTACAGTAACTGGACTAGTATATTTTGCTGATCCAACTAAATTACCTACTCTGTCGTATGCAGCTATTTCATCTCCGTATTTAGGAAGTAAAGACCATGCTGCATCCTCAATAACAATAGTCATATTGTTATCAGTAGGAGCCACTCTATCAAAGTAAGAGGCTTTGTTTTGAATAATTTCGATAGAAGACAATTTATAAGAATCGTCGTTTGAAAGATACTGAAGTGAATCCGCATTATTTGTTTTTACTTGATAACCAGCACCTGGTAACATATTTCCAATACCATTAAAGTCCCATTCCGGAAGGTAAGCAGAACCTAAATAATCTTTAGCAATAACTAGATTCCCAGTAGAATTGATATCGAAAAAAACTGATACCGCATCAGTCGGTTCAATCCGTAAGTAACCAATCAAATTCCATCCCGCTTCAAGTGCAACTGGGTTATCTTCAGGGAAAGCATATTCACCCTCGATCGATAATTCTGAAGCATCTGTAGTTTTAATTTGATAAGCTTGTCCAACTGTAATATCACCAATTCCATTAAAGTTCCATTCAGGAAGATATGCATTACCTAAATAATCTTTACATATAACAATATTATCTATAACAGGAGCTAAAATAGAAGATATTTCCATGTCTGCTGTAATCATGTAAGTAGAGAAGTTTGACCAACCAGTCACTAAATTCACTTGCTGTACATCAGGACCAATTGACTCAGTTGTACAAGCTATTCCACCGTAATTTACACATGCTTCTGCACCGAACTCAACGTTAAAAGCACCAAATCCATCTACATAAATACAACCATCTTCTGGAATATCATCACAAGATGTAAAAATACATCCTAAGTTTCCATATTGATCGTAAGCTTGAGCAGTTGCAGATGCATCGAAGTTTGACGCATTTGTGTCCATACATCCTAGTATTTCAGAACAACCTGGTGTTAATGATGTCTGTGTTACAGTTCCTACATCTCCTGCTGTAACCAAAACATTTGCATCTAGACAACCATCACCCCATTGAATTCCCCAACCAGAGAAGCCATCAGA